>Ga0070684_100000056_pt1 | contig 74448 bp, 46 predicted proteins | sample KBSC723LmetaG_FD_65653 | JGI IMG/M metagenome (GOLD analysis project Ga0070684, IMG submission 65653) | Corn rhizosphere microbial communities from Kellogg Biological Station, Michigan, USA - KBS C7.2-3L metaG | ecosystem: Host-associated > Plants > Roots > Rhizosphere ...
AACCGCTCGCTGCGGGGAAATACGATTGCGGATCTCGTCACACCCACCGGCTATACGCCGCCGACGTTTGCGGCGCCCCTGGACGACCCTGGCGATCCGACAAAAACCTATCCAGCGTGTACACCGGCGACGCCGCAGTCCAACACGCGGAACCAGGAGATATTCGGCACGTCGATCAAGCCGGGATTAATCGTCAGCGTACCGTCAGCCTCGAAACCGACAGGCAGCATTCAGCGAACCTACCTTGTTTGGGTACGGAACACCACGCGACAGAAGAAGACGTACAAGCTCCACATTGTGAACCAGCCGAGCGATGCACCGCCAGCGGGCACGACCGGCCGTGCCACGTTCGCGCAGCTCCCGTTGCCGCCCTACAGCGCAAGCTCGCCAGCACCGGTTGTCGATGCGTGCGTCACGGTTTCCGGGAAATCGGGGGCGGTCCGGACCGTCTTTGTCACTTCGTCGTCCGCGCAGACGCCGGCGGTCACCGTGCAGGTCAGCGAGTCCGATCCGGCAACGTGCGCGCCGATCGCAGGTGGAGATACGGCTACCGTGCAGCTCAATGGCAATCCGATTTCCGCGGACATCGAGAATCCAGACTTCACGAACGGCGACTTCCAGAATTTCAACCTGAAGACCGTCGAGCTCCACAATCCAGACATCCAGAGCAAGGAGTTCCTGGCGTTTACCACGAATGCGGACATCGAGAATCCGGACTTGCCGACGTTTACGCCGTCGTTTGCGGACATTGAAAACGCCGACATCGAGAACGTGGATTTCCAGAACGCGGACATCGAGAACGCGGATATCGAAAACGCTGATATCGAGAACGCGGACATCGAAAATGCCGACATCGAGAACGCCGATATCGAGAACGCCGACATCGAGAATTCCGCGATTTCGGAAGTGACGTGGGCCGTCAAGATGAACGGCAACACCACGTCCGGCGTCGACATCAACCCGCTGTTCAGCGTTGCGCCGCCGCACGGCACGCAACTGATCGTGCGCCGCATCTACGAGGGGACGACGACCGAGAACTGCACGCCCGTGCGCACGGCGGTGAATCAGATTATTGCGAACACCGTGTCTCCGCCGAACGTGGTGCCGACGGCCAGCGTTCCGATCGAACCCGGCGAGACGATCCTGATCACGCTACGGATCACCGGCACGACGACGTTCAACCCGTCCGCGGCGGGCGTTGTCGTCACCGCTCAGGCGAAGAACACTGGACACGAGAACGACCCGGCAGTTCCGCCGCCAGTCTGCAACACGTCCGACCCGACGCAGTTCTGCACGAGCGACGTGCCCAAGGACGTGACCCCGCCGACGTTCGCGACGACGAGCGACACGACGATCAACGCGGCCGCCGACGCGGCCACGGCGACGGTGATTTATACGGTCAATGCCGCCGACAACATTGGCGTGACGTCACTCGTGTGCTCGCCGGCCAGCGGTTCGGTGTTCCCCGTCGGGACGACGAAGGTTACCTGTACGGCGTCGGATGCCGCAGGCAACACCGCAACCACGAGCTTCAACGTCGTCGTCAAGGATGTGACGCCGCCCTCGTTCGGTGCGCCCCTCGACGTATCGGTCGACCTTGCGGCGAATGCCAAGAGCGCGACCGTGACCTACAACGTTTCTGCAACCGACGCCGTTGCCGTGACGTCGCAGAGCTGCTCACCGGCGAGCGGCACGACGTTCGCTGTTGGATCGACGACCGTCAACTGCACAGCCCAGGATGCCGCCGGCAACGTCGGAACCGCGTCGTTCAAAGTCAACGTCAGGGACGTCACGGCTCCTACGATCGCGACACTGACTAACCTGACCGCCGAGGCTACAAGCGCGGCGGGCGCGACAATCACCTTCGCGCCCCCGTCGGCCAGCGATGCCGTCGGCGTGACGTCGGTCGCCTGCTCTCCAGCGAGCGGCTCCACGTTCCCGCTCGGAAGCACTCTCGTCACGTGCAGCGCTTTCGATGCGGCGAACAACACTGCTTCGTCCAGCTTCTCGGTGCTCGTTCGGGATACCACGGCTCCGGTGATCGGAACTGCCGCGAACGTGACGGTGACGACCTCGAACGTGGCTGGCACTTCGGTGTCGTATACGGCCCCAACCGCGACTGACGCCGTGAGCGCGGTGTCGGTTGTTTGCAGCCCGGCAAGTGGTTCACTGTTCCCGGTCGGAACGACGACCGTCACCTGCACGGCAAAGGACGGCGCTCTCAACGTGTCGACGAAGAGTTTCGCTGTTACGGTGCAGTTCTCGCTTACCTTTGGCGGCTTGGTCGTCCCGGCAAACGCCACACAGGGCAGCGTCATCCCACTGACGTGGCAGTACCTGTCAGGAGGGAAGGCGGTCGACTCATCCTTCGTTGTGCCGACTGTCCGCGTCAGGGCACTCACCAGTTGTTCGAACGGCACTGAAACGGGCTCGACGTTCATCGACAAACAGACGCCGGGGAACAGCGACTTCAGCTACGACTCGAAGACGTTTACCTGGCATTGGAACTGGCAGACCAAGCCGTTTGCCGTCGGTTGCTACAACATCTACGTCGACCTCAGCGATGCCCAGGGCAAGCTGCTGCAAACAAATGGGCCGGGGATGGTGAGGTTGAAGTAGCTCCTTGAGCAAAAGCTGAGGAAATCACCAGCAAACGCCCAACTTTCTTGCCGTCCTCGAATGCTAGCGTGAGCGCGTAAATGGAAGCGCTGACGCGCATTCGAGGAGGCCTTTATGGGTTCGCGCAGGATGGTTTTCGCGATCGTGACGCTGATGCTCACGATCCCCCTTTCCGCTGAGAAGAAACACTCGGGCGGCCCGGTCGAACCGACCGCAGGCCAGTGGCGCACGTGGACGATTTCGTCGGGCAAGGACTACCGGGTTCCACCGCCGCCCGCTGCCAACGAGACGCGCGAAGAACTCCGGGCGATGGCCGATAGAATCAGCCAGAACACGGAAGACGACAACGCGCAGATCGCATACTGGGACGCCGGCTCCCCGGGGTATCGCTGGATGGACCTGATCTCCAATCGGCTCCTGGCGACGCCACCGTTACCGACGACGACCTTTCCGCATCGCCTCTACACCTACGTCAGCATGGCCATGTATGACGCGACGATCGCCGCGTGGGAGTCGAAGTACTTCTACAACCGCGCCCGGCCGAGCGAACTGGACCACAACCTGCCGACCGCGGTTGATGTGCCCGACAGCCCGTCGTATCCATCGGAACACGCGGCGGCCGCGGTGGCGGCAGCCGAAGTACTGGCGGCCTTGCTCCCAAACGAGGCCCAGAGTTTCAGGGACCTGGCCGCTCAAGCTGGGCGATCACGCGTGCTGGCCGGCGTTCAGTATCCAAGTGACGTCGAGGCCGGTGCAGCGCTTGGCCGAAAGGTGGCGGAGCAGGTGATCGCGCGCGCGATGGCCGATGGTTCAGATTCCACACAGACCCCCACCATCCCAACCGGACCGTGCTACTGGAAAGGCACGACCGCGGCAAACTTCACCGCGCAATATTTCAAGCCGTTGCTCATGACGTCAGCCGGTCAATTCCATGTTCCACCGCCACCCGATTGCATGTCGGCCGCGGTACAGGTTGAAACGACGATCGTCAAGAACACGCCGCGCAGCCCAAGCGCCTTCGCGACCAACTACAAGGCGTTCTACTGGCAGAGCCCCGAAGGGCTGAACACCTTTGTCTACCGCTACATGGACAGGTGGATGGCGGAGGATCACCTCGACAAGAATCCCCCTCGGGCGGCGCGCGCCTACGCGCTGGTCTCGGCGGTGCAGTTCGACGCGTTCATCGCCAGCCACGAAAGCAAGTACTCGTATTGGTACATCCGGCCGTCGCAGCTCGACCCAACAATCGTGACCTTGTTCCCAAACCCAAGCCATCCCAGCTACCCGTCGAATCATGCGACGTTCTCGACGGCGCGGACCGAGGTTCTCGCCTACTTGTTCCCGACGCGCGCCAAGGACGCTCGCGCGCTGGGGAAGGAGAGCGGTGACTCGCGTCTGTATGCCGGGATCCATTACCCGATGGACATTGCCGCCGGCACGACGCTCGGAAAATCGGTCGCGGGATTGTTCATTGACTGGGGAAACAGCGACGGGTCACAGTAGAATCACTAATCACTAATCACTGATCACTAATCTAGAAGGTTTCAAAACCCGCATGGCTGCCTTGAGCGGGTTTTGAAACCGCTTTCATTTGTTGCATGTGAGAGGATTTCTTTTCGCAGCGGCTCTCGTCGCGCTGGCAACGCGCGGCAGCCTGGCACAGGCGCCGCGCGTGCCGGTGCTCGTCGAGCTGTATACCTCCGAAGGGTGTTCGAGTTGCCCGCCGGCAGACGCCCTCCTTGAATCGCTGCTCCACGACCAACCCGTCGCCGGCGCGGAGATCATCCCGGTCGGGCTGCACGTGGATTACTTCAACAGCCTGGGCTGGAAGGATGCGTTTTCCTCGTCGGCATTCACGGCGCGGCAACGAAGCTATTCGCCCATCGTCGGCGACGACAATCTCTACACCCCGCAGATCGTCGTCGACGGCCGCGCACCGATGGACGGCACAAAGGGAGATGCGGTCCGGCGTGCAATCGAGGCGGCTGCCCGCAGGCCTCACCTTCCCGTCAGCGTCGCCGCTCGCATCGTCTCGGATCAAGTACGACTCACGATCAGCGTTCCTCCCGCTCCCGCCGGGGCCGGAAAGATTCAGGTGATCGCGGCGATCACGCAGGACGGCCTGTCATCCGTCGTCACGCGGGGAGAGAACAACGGTCGAACGCTGCATCATGCCGCGGTGGCTCGAACGGTTCAGGGACTCGACGCACTGGGGGCAAAGACGTCGGCGGTCGAGAAGGATCTGCCTCTCGGGAAGGGGTGGGGACAGTCAGGCCTCAGGGCTGTCGTATGGCTGCAGGGCGTAAAGTCGCGTGAGGTGTACGGCGCGGCAACCGTGCTGATCGGCCAATAAGTTCCGATCCGTCGGCCTTCCTGTCATGCCGACGGGAAGTTAAAAGTAGAAGTAAAAAGTTAAAAGTACGGAGCGTCGGGTCCTAACTTTTAACGTTTGACTCTTAACTTCTCACTTTCGAGGAAATCGTTTCCGTCGTGGTCGACGACTGCGACAGCCGAAACGTGAAGAGAAGCGATCCAATTCGAATCTGATCGCCGTCGGCGACGGGCGTCGGCGCTTCGACGCGCCTGTCATTGAGATAGGTTCCGTTCTTACTTCCCAGATCCTCGATCGTCGCGCCGGATGGGTCGAGGGTGATGCGCGCATGACGCCGCGAGACGGTGCTCGATTTCACGAGGATGATGCCGTCTCCCTCGCGTCCGATGATGTTTTCCCCAGGCAACAACGCAACTTCGGCGGTCGAACCCACGAGCCAGCCCTGACGCGGGTCGGCTTTCGCCGCTTCGCCCACGGCCGGTTCGCGCTCGGACTGAAACGCATAGCCGAACCCGTGGACCGTTCGGATCAGTCCGGGCTTGCGCCGATGATCTGCGATGGCGTCGCGAATCTCTGAGACGAGGGAGGGCAGGCTGCTGTCCGACACGTATGTGCCGGGCCAGAGATGCTCACGGATCTCGGCCTTCGACACCGCCCGTGGCCTGCTCTTGATCAGCAGGGCGAGCAGATCGAATGCCTTGGGAGAGAGTCGGGATTCTCCCTTGCTCGTCCAGAGCTGACGCGTGTCGGAATCGAAAGTGAGATCGTCGAACTGCAGGCGCACGCCAGCCTATTTAGTTTGCAGTCCGACGGATCTGTCAAGGGTCGTGCGAACGGGAATCACCGCGACGAGCGCGAGGACTCGACCAGCACGAGACCGTTCTGGACCGGGCCCGGCAGCTTGATGCCCAGTCCACTGAAGTCGAAGCCGTCCTGTATGCGGCCGGTGACGTCCACGCGCGCGCCCTGCCGCGGTGCGCCGGAGTTGGTCACCACCCACAAGCCCTGGTCGCCGTCCACGATCCGAAACGCCCCGCGCCCGAGGACCGAGATGCTCTGGTCCACGGTCCCGCGGACCGTCACATTCTGGTTGCGGAATTTGCCCGGATCGGTGAGCACCTGATTGATGCTCTTCGGGCCGCAGCTCGCTGCGAGCAGCGCCATGCCGAATACGAGCGTCATGCGTAAGTGCCGACTCAGCATCGTGACCTTTCCCCCCGATCAGGATAGCGCCTTTTCCAGACCGGGAGGAAACGGACGCCGCGGCAAGCTCAACCTCGGCGCGGCCGCGGGGCACGCAGACGCAAACGGAACCGCCTCGGCCGACGTCTAACGCGTCAGCACCCACAGGGAGACATCATGAACCGTTGGCTGGAAGGGATGATTCAGGACCTCGGCTACGCACTGCGCGCCTTTCGACGCAGTCCGGCCTTCACGCTCGTGGCCCTCCTGTCGCTGACGCTTGGCATCGGCGCGACGACCGCGATCTTCAGCGTCATCTACGGCATCATCATCGCGCCATACCCTTACGCGAAGCCGGGCGAGATCTGGGCGCCGCAGCTACGCTCGCTCGACGGCCGCGGCGGCCGGAATTATCAGCTTCCCGAGTTGCGCCGGCTGGCTGAGCTTCCGGCGTTCGCCGACGTGATGGCGACGTCGCAAGAGACCGTCTTGCTGACCGGCGACTTCGCTCCCGAAAGCTTCGGCGGCGTCCTGATGTCCGGCAATGCGTTCAATTTTCTTGGCGTTCCGCCCGTCGTTGGCCGCACGATTCAGCCCACCGACATTCTTCCCAGCGGAGATGCCGATCCCGTCGTCGTGTTGAGTCACCGGCTGTGGGTCCGTCTGTTCGACGCCAATCCGTCGGCAATCGGGCGGACCCTCCGCTTGAATGGTCGTCCGCACACGATCATTGGCGTCATGCCGCCGCGGTTTGGCTGGTATGGAAATGAGGGGTTCTGGCTGCCTCTGGCTCCGTCGCGAACCGACGTCGCGTGGATCAGCCCGATCATGCGGTTGACCCCAGGCGTCTCGAAGGCGTCGGCAGAAGCGCAGCTCGACGCGCTGAACAGACAGCTGGCGCGCGAGGCTCCGGCGACGTTCCCGGCTCAAGGCTTCACGACGACGCTGCGCAATTATCTCGACGTGACCGTCGCCAGCGGCGCGATGCGTACGAGCCTGCAGCTGCTGCTCGGCGCCGTGGCGTTCCTGCTGCTCATCGCCTGCGCGAACGTCGCGAATCTGCAGCTCGCGCGAGGCACGGCGCGATTGCGCGAGATGGCGATCCGCCTGTCGATCGGAGCCGGCCGTCGTCGTCTGCTGCGCCAATTGCTGACCGAAAGCGTCGTCCTGTCTCTCGTCGGTGGAATTCTTGGTGTGCTCTTCGCTTTTGCTGCGACACGGTCGATTGTCGCAATGATGCCGGAGTTCTACGTGCCGAACGAGTCGCGGGTGACCATCAATTTCCCGGTTCTCGCCTTCTCGTTCGTCGTGTCGCTTGTGACCGGCATTCTCTTTGGCATCGTCCCGGCCATGAACATGTCGAAGCCTGACACGACAAACGCGCTGCGAACTGGGCGGAGTCCAGCGGCGGGAGCCGAAGGCGGCCGCAGCCGGAACGTTCTCGTCGTTATCGAGGTCGCGTTGTCGGTCGTGCTGCTCGTGAGTGCGGGGCTGACGTTGCGGACATTCCTCGCGCTCATGAATACCGACGCCGGCCTCAGGGCCGAGAACGTCGTAATGGTCAGTGTCCCGCTCCCGCCAGCGAAGTACTCGACGCTCGAAGCACGAAACCGGGTTGCCGACGATATCCTGGGACGGGTGGCGCAGCTGCCGGGTGTCGAGTCAGCCACGTTCGGGCACCCATTCGGCGCCGGTCAGACGTCATTCACGATCATCGGGCGACCGACCGACGAATCGAAGCGGCTCACGTTGAATCTCGTCGGAGTCGATCACCTGCGCACATTTGGGATTCCGCTGCGGCGAGGCCGGATGTTCGATGCGTCCGAAGTTCGCCGTGGTGACCGTGTCGCGGTAATCAATGAGGCGGCGCTGACGCTATGGCCGGCTGGCGAGGATCCGGTCGGGGCCAGAGTGCGGCTGGACGTGCTCGAGCATATTCCGCCGCGGACGCTCGCCGATACCACGAAGTCCCCGGAGGTCACGATCGTCGGTGTGATTGGCAACACTCGGAATGCGGGATTGCGGGAAGATCCATTGCCGGTTGTCGCGCTGCCGTACACGCTGCTGGCGCAATCGCAACGAATGTTCGCCGTTCGAACGACCGGCGATCCGAATCTGATCCTGAATTCGGTTCGTGCCGCCGTGCGGACGATCGATCCCGAACAGCCGCTGGGCCGCGGAATCACCGTGTCAGAAGTGATTGATCAGGACATCGTTCAGCCTCGCTTTACGATGGCGCTCTTCGCGACGTTTGCCGCCCTGGGCCTGTTGCTGGCGGCCGCCGGCGTCTACAGCGTCCTGTCGTTTCATGTCACACGGCGCACTCACGAACTGGGCGTCCGAATGGCCCTCGGTGCACCGAGGCGACATGTTCTCGGGCTGATGCTGACGATGGGAGGCCGGCTGGTTCTGGCCGGCCTCGTCGCCGGTGTTGTGATCAGTCTTGCGTCCACACGCCTGTTGCGCAGCCAGCTCTTCGGCGTGCAGCCGGCCGACCCACTTTCCTACGTGGCGGTCGCCGTGCTGCTTGCGGCTGTGTCGCTGGTGGCCTGCTATATTCCTGCGCGGCGCGCCGCGTCCGTCGATCCGCTCGTTGCGCTCAGGCAGGAGTGAATCAATTACGGATCCCCGGGGCCTGGTCGCCGGAAGGCTAAAAGTTAAAAGTTAAAAGTCAAAAGTTAAAAGTGTGAGGTTGGGAAGTTGCCTTTATCGCTTCACTTCCAACTTCTAACTTTGAACTTTTGACTTTCACATTCGCTCCTCCCACTCGCGCGCGCCCTCGTTCCCCGATAATATCTACATCCCTAATTCGTGTTTTCGCGCGTGGGACCGGGCCGCCGGGTTGAAGGGGCCGCGTTCGCGCAGAGAGCAGTCGCGATGACTCCGGAACGCTGGCAGCAGATCACGGAGATCTTTCACGGCGCCATCGCCATCGGCGATCCGGCCGCCCGTGACGCGTACCTGCACGACCTGTGCAGCGACGACCCTCTGCTGCGCGCGGAAATCGATTCCCTCCTTGCCGCGCACGGCGACGGAAGCGTGTCCATCGACGCGCCGCCGGGGGTGGCGGCCGCCGAGGCCACCGGCGGGCTGGTTGCCGGAACAATGCTTGGGCCTTATCGGGTTGACGAGCTGCTCGGCGCCGGCGGTATGGGGGAAGTTTATCGGGCGCACGATTCGCGACTCGGCCGCACCGTCGCGGTGAAGATACTACCGCCGCACCTTCGAGCCAGCCCGCAGCTTCTTGCGCGATTCGAGCGTGAGGCTCGGGCCGTTGGCAGCCTCAATCACCCCTACATCTGCACCCTCCATGACATCGGCCGCGAGCGAGGGATCGACTTTCTGGTTATGGAGCTGATCGAGGGAGAAACGCTGAGCAACCGCCTGCGGCGCGGCCGGCTACCCGTCGACGAGTCCGTACGGATCTCGGGCGAGGTCGCTGAGGCGCTCGCCGCGGCGCACGACAAAGGCATCATTCATCGCGACATCAAGCCGTCCAACATCATCCTGTCCGCGGGCGGGCACGTAAAGGTCGTGGACTTCGGCCTGGCGAGAACGTCCGCGCTCTTTCAAGACGATCAACACGCGAAAGAGATGACGACCCAGACCGAGGTCATCGCCGGAACGCCCCGCTACATGTCGCCAGAACAGGCGCTCGGGCAGCCGCTCGATCCCCGGACCGACATCTTCTCTCTCGGCGTCGTCCTCTTCGAGTGTCTGACGGGTGAATTGCCGTTCGCAGGCAACACGAAATTTGAGTATCTGCAGAACGTCCTTTCGGGAAAGGCGAAATCCATTACCGCGCTTCGGGCGGACGTACCTGGCCATCTCCGGTCAGTTCTGTCTCGCTGCCTGGAACGGGATGCGTCGAAGCGGCTCGATTCGGCGAGGTGGCTCGCTACTGAACTCGGTCGCATCGGCGCCGGTGCCAGTCCGCCGTTTTCGCGGAGGTTTGTCGGATGGACGGTCGCTGCGGCCGCGCTGGTCGCTCTCGTCGCATCGCTTGTGGTGTGGTGGACGCGAAGTCCGCCGTCGGCCGGAACGGAAGATGCGCAACTTCGTCGATTCACGACGTCTCCCGGTGATGAATTCGACAGCCATTTGTCGCCTGATGGTATGTGGATGTCGTTCATCGCGATCGACGGCGGAGGCCGTGAGCTCAAGGTGCAACAGATTGACGGCGGCGAAGCCCGGCCCGTCACGATTCCAGCGGGAACCATTCAGAGCCATCTCTGGTCGCCGAATCAGTCGGCGTATGCCTGCCTGGTCCGGCAGGAACCCGGCTGGACGTTACAGATCGTGCCGGCGCTGTTCGGCGGTGACGTGCCGATTCAGACAGTCGCCATGCCACAAATCTCACGAGGGGCGAAGCTCCTTCGGTGGATCGATCGAACGATCTACTTGCAGATCGAGGACGCAGGCCGCCGGGCGCTCACCCTACAACGGGTCAATCTGGACAGCGGGAGTGTCGAGCGGGTCGATGGACCGTGGAAGGACATGACCGTGAGGGGCTTTGACGTGCGCCCGGATGGCCAGCAGGTCGTGTGGTCAGCCGTGGCCAATGGAACACCGCGGGATGACCTATGGCTTGCGGACATGAACGGCGGCCTGTCCACACCCTTGACCGGTGCTGACGATGAATCCCGGAAGCGATTTCCCCTTTGGAACGGTCCGGGCACCACGGTGATTTACCAGTCGAACCGCGGGCTACAGGTGGATCTCTGGGAACTCAACGTGAAGACGCGAAAGGCGACACGCCGTACTTCGGATCCAGGGATAGAGCGTCCGGAGAGCAGCGCGCTCAATGGTTCGCTCAGCTATCAGCTGGCGTCAGAGCGGACGGCTCTCTGGATTTGGGACGTTCGCGAGGGCAAGGGGAGCCAGGTCAGCGATGAAGGGCTGAGTGACTTTGCCCCCAGCACGTCGCAGAGCGCTCCGTTTCACGTCGCTTTCCAGCGAAGCCAGTCCTCGCCCGTCGAGGGTTTCCTGGCCACGGACTCCGACATCTTCGTCAGCGACGTCGCGGAGAACGCGCGAGCATTCGTCCGATCGCGGAAAGTCGGAACGGGTATCGGCCCACTGCTGTCGCCAGACGGCAAGCGTCTGGCGTACCTGCGACGGGCTGCTGAGTGGTCACCCGTTGCGCAGTTGCTTGTTAGAGATTTGCAGACCAGCGGCCTCGGCACGGTCTCGTCCGCCGCAGTTCTGCCATCGGTCAGGACCTTTCCTGTGGATTTGATTGAACAGACCCTAACGTGGACCTCCCCCGAGGATCTCTATTTTGTGAGCCGGCGCGAGGGTCCCGACCTGAGTGCCGTCGTTCACTATCACGTCGGCACCAGCGCCACCGATCTGGTCGCGACCGAGACACCCAATCGGATGAGTGATGTTCATGCCTCCCCGGACGGCCGCACACTCACATATCTCACCCGGAACGGTACGGCCGAGGTGGCTCCCGGGATCTACCAGCTTCATGCGGTCGATCTGCCGACGGGCGCGGATCGAGTCGTGCGCGATTTGGGTTCGCAGTACATCGTCCGGATGCGCGGGTGGCTGAAGAACGGCGCCGGGGTCGTCCTCACTCGATCGGCGGTCTTCGACCGGACCGACCAAACATGGACCTACGACGTTCTGACGGTCTCCCGTGACGGTGTCCTCAGCCGGTCGGGCGCGATCGATCACGTCACAGCCGTGTCGCGTCTCGAGCCGAGGTCGTCCGATCTCTATATCACGCGATCGCTAGATGGCATCGAGAACCTGTTTGCGTATTCGCTCGTGACGCACAAGCTCCGACAGGTGTCGGAGAACTCGGTTCGGGGCGTAACGTTCGGGGGTGTGACGCCCCTCGGCGGTGACCACGTGATTGGCATTCGCCACGAGCAAACAAGAGACATCCACCTGCTCGATACGCGGCCCCGCAGGGGCCAGGGAGCAGCGCGCCAGTAGCGCGATCGATCCTTAATCGTTCATCCACGAGGCGATTCCGGCTCCGCATCGAGATGACAGAACCCACTGAGCCGGCCAGGGGAGTTTGTATGCCGCAGGAGAACAGTCTCGAACAACGACGTGATGACCAGCACCTATTCCTGCAAGCTGCGCTGTTATGGCATACGCAAATACTCTATGAGACGGCACATGACGCTTGCCGCCGAACGGGAGCGTACGACAACGGTGACGGATTCTTGTTCGATGTGGTGGCGGTAATCGAGCACGCCGTGAAAAAGCTCAAGGAGCTGGACGAGATCCGGCCGGTCTCGACGGCGTGCCACGAGAATAAGGACTGCCACCCCCCGACCATTTGTTCCACCACTGGAAACTGCGTGAATCCCTTTACCGGGGAGGTTGTGCGTCCAGACCGGTATTGAGTTTGCCCCGACTTCGGTTTTCTGTTCCTGCCGGGCATAGAATCATGGACTCACGAAGAGCCCATGACTGCCCGGCCGGAAGAGATCACCGAGTTGCTGCTCGCCTGGCGTCAGGGCGACGATGCAGCGCGCGATGCGCTGGTCCCGCTCGTGTACCAGGAGCTGCGGCGTCTCGCGCGCCGGCACATGAGGGGGGAGCAGCCGGACCACACACTGCAGGCGACGGCGCTGGTCAATGAGGCGTGGCTACGACTCATCGACGTGCATCGCGTTCAGTGGCAGGACAGGGCGCACTTCTTCGCGATGGCGTCGCGGATGATGCGGCGCGTGCTCGTGGATGCGGCGCGGGCAAGACGGGCGCACAAGCGGGGCGCCGGGCGGGACGTCGCCCTTGACTCGCGAGTCGATCTCGGTGTGCCACTGAACTTCGATGCGATTGCGCTCGACGATGCGCTCGCAGGGTTGGAGCGGCTCGACCCACGCAAGTGCCAGGTCGTCGAGCTGCGCTTTTTTGGCGGGCTCAGCGTTGAGGAGACCGCCGAAACTTTGAACGTGTCGTCCGCAACGGTCGCTCGCGACTGGACCTTTGCGAGGACGTGGCTGCGACGCGAGCTCAAAGGCGAATCGGGTCGAACGCAGCGCGATAACTCTTAACTTTTAACTTGCAACTTTTCACTTTCAATTCCCTCGCTCGACGAACAGCCGCGCCAATAGCTGATCGACCGGCACGAAGTCGTCGGTCAGCGTCAGCGCGCGACCCGAGTTCAGATATTCCTTCATCCGCGCCTCTGAGAGCGCCGTCGTGCGGGACGTCGGGTCCTGCGACGACGTGATGGCGTCGAGCTTGACCCGATCGAGCGGCTCACGGCTCGCCATGAGAACGTAGGTATTGCGATCGAACGGCAGGAAATCTTCACCGCGCCCGAAAATGTACACATAGGGAAAGACCACACTCAACGCGTTGGCCTCGGCCTTCAGGAATTCCCCGCCTTCGAATTTGTCGATGATATTCGAGAGGTAGACTCCGTCTGGCTTCAATCGTGCCGCGATGATGCGGTTGAATTCGACGGTCGTCAGATGAAACGGAATCGTCAGATCGTTGAAGGCATCGCCGTAAATGAAGTCGTACTTCTTGGGGTCGATCCATTCAGTCAGGAACATCCGGGCGTCGGCATTGAACGAACGAATGTGGGAGGTGCGCGGAAGCCCGAGCCGGTCGTAAGCCACCTGGGTCACTGCCGGATCGATCTCAATGACGTCAATGCTCGAGTGCGGATACACCGCTTCGACATATCGCGGAAACGTGTACCCGCCGCCTCCCAGGAAGAGCGCATCGATCTCTTCACGACCTGCCGCGTGTGCCTCGGTCAGATTTGCATAGGCATGCTCGTACCCGTAATCGAGCGCGCGCGGATCGTCCAGCACGACGTAGCTGTGGATCAATCGATCCAGCATGAGGATGCGAGCCGAGTGTCCACTCTCGCCCGACGTGAACACCTTGATGCAGTAGTAGTTGGATTCAACGTCACACGGGGCTGCGAATTGGCCTCGAGTCCATGCTACGGCGGTCACTCCGAAGATTCCCATCGCCAGTGCGGTTGAAACAAGTTCCGCGGCCCTCCGTCGGGAACGATCGAAGAGAACGATCAGGATGCCCGTCATCAGCAGCGTCGTCGCGACGAGCCAGACGATCTTGCGCGTCCCTATCCACGAGATGAGCCAGAAGCCCGTCACGAACGTGCCGACGATGGAGCCGACGGTGGACGAGGCGTAAATCGTGCCAACGACATGGCCGCTGCGTTCGAGGTTGGCCAGCGCCAGCTTCACGACCATCGGCGACACCATGCCGAGGACGAAACTGGGGAGAAAGAAAATCACCGCGATGGAGAGAACAATCCGCGGGAGGAATGACACCCCGAACGTGGCTCCAGCGACTGCCTGGGTGACCACGAGGATGGTCAGGCTCGCCACCCCGCCGGCGATGAAGATCAGCGCCAGCGTCCGGCGCGATGCGAACCGATCGGCGACGAAGCCGCCCGCGAAGTTGCCGGCCGACATCCCCGCCAGTACGACGCCGATGACGCTGGTCCAGGTATAGAGCGACACCCCGATGTAGGGTGCCATGATGCGCCCGGCAATCAGTTCGATGACGAGCGTGCAGGCGCTGCCGATGAAGGCGAGCAGACAGGAGATCCACATCAGCTTCAGACTTTTAACTTTTAACCTTCTGTCTATGCCCTGGCCGGAACCGTCACTCGAGCGGGCGCCGCCACCCGGTCTTCGCCAAACACCGGTTCTTCCGGATGGACGAGGGTCCAGCACACCGCGCCAACGAGAAAGAGCACGCCCATCAGATAGAGGGGGAGATTCCAGCTGCCGAACCACTGGACCGAGTACGCGACGATGAGCGGGTTGAGCATCGCGACAAGGTTGCCGACCGAGTTCATCGTCGCGCCGACGACCCCGACGTGGTTGCGGCCAATCTCGATCACGGTGCCCCAAGCGGCGCCCAGCGTGAACATCGTCATCCCGGTCGCCAGCGCGATCAACCCGGCGGCGAGAATGGGCGTCGTCGATGCCGCGGCTGCAAGGAGGGCGATGCCTGCAATCACGTACGCGACCGCGCCGAGGCCGGCTCGGCCGACGCGCAGGCCGTAGCGCGCCACCAGCCGGTCGGTCACCATCCCGCCGAGCAGATCGCCTGGCATGCTGACGATCAGCGGAAGACCGGCGAAGATGCCAAGGCTGGCCGCGTCGAATCCGTGACGTTGCTTCAGGTATGAGGGAAGCCAGGTGATGCAGAAGTAGAAGATCATGCAGTTGGGGATGTACATGACGCACATGGCGAGCATGTTCCGGTTGCGCGCCAGTCGCCCCCAGTATTCCCATCCTGCCGCGTGGCTGGTGTCGGGCGGCCGGCCCGAGACAATCGTCTCCAGTTCTGCCGCGCTCACCGATGGATGCTCTGATGGGTCGTTGCGGAACCAGACGTGCCAGATGGCAACCCAGGCGAATCCAATCATGCCGAAGGAGAAGAAGATCGCGCGCCAGTGCAGGAAGTTGAGCAGCCACAGGACGAGCATCGGCGTCAGACCGCCAACGAGGTGAGCGCCAGCGAAGAACACGCCCTGGACCCGGCCTCGCTCGCGTACCGGAATCCACCGTGAAAACGTACGCGCCACGCACGGCCATGCCCCGGCCTCGCCCATGCCGAACAGGAAGCGAACGGCCAGCATTACCGGATAGCTGAATGCGGCGCCCGTCGCCGACGTCAGAACCGACCACCACAACACGATCCGCGAGAGAACGGATCGTGTTCCCCGGCGATCGGCCCACCACGCAGTAGGAATCTCGAACAGCGCATAAGCCAGCTGAAAGACCGTGAACACGTAACCCATCTGCACGGTCGACAATCCCAGATCGCGGATGATGCCGGGCGCGAGAGTGGCGATGCACGCACGATCCAGATACGTGATCATCCCGAGGGCGGTGGCAAGCCCGACGACCCGATAACGAACGTGCGTGGCGGAAGCGTCCATGGGAGCGAACTATACGCGAGTTTGTCGCCGTTACGTCCAAGCCGATCCCTATAAAATGACTGGATGATCAAGCGACTTTTCCAGCTGGCCGTGGCGGCGATCGTGCTCCTCGCCGTCGCCACAGCCGCTGGGTATTTCGGCATGCGGGTGGGCCGCAAGTTCGCCCTCAACCAGCTGTGCTGCGCGATCCCACAACGGCACAATTTCGAGATCAGCGTCCGCGAAACACTCGGCCTCGTGAAGTTTCCCTCGCAAATCGGCCAGGACCGCTGGGTCACGCAAACGGTGTTTCCAGCCGTGACGGACGGTTACTTTCTCGATGTCGGATCGGCCGATGGGTTCCTCAACTCGAACACCTGGGCGCTCGAGCAGCGCGGCTGGAAAGGCATCTGCGTCGACCCGTTCCCTTCGAACATGACCGGCCGGACCTGCCAGATGTTTCAAGATGCCGTCGACGCCCAGGGAGGGCAAAGAGTCCGGTTCGCAGCGGCCGGCGAGCTCGGAGGGATCACCGAGCATCTCGATCGCTGGAAGGATCTGACGAAAGGCTCGAAGACGGTGGAGCTGACGACGGTCACGCTTCGCGATATCCTGCACCGCGCGCACGCCCCCTCATTCATCCACTTCATGAGTCTCGACATCGAAGGGGCGGAACTCGAGGCGCTCAAGGGCTTCCCCTTCGACGAATACAAACTGGGGTCGATGGCGATCGAACACAACTACGAAGAGCCGAAGCGATCGGAGATCGAGCGGTTCCTGAAGAGCAAGGGGTACTCGAAAGCCCATAGCTGGCTTCAGGACGATTTCTATCTTCCGACGGCGGCGCCAGCGCACTGATCTGACGCGGCGTCGCCCGTTGATGTGAGCTGATGATGTGAACGCCTTCTGTTGGGCGCTGACCAGCGCGTTGGTAATCGCGAGCCTCCCGCAGGGTCAGGTTCCGGGACTGCCGCAGGCGGCACCGCGCACCGCGCTCGTCGTCGGACAGGTCATCGACGCGGGTACCGGCGTGCCGATCAGCGGCGTGCTGGTCGAAGTCCGAATGCAGGCGGCGGCCCCTCCTCCGGCGCCGTCCTTCTCGACCCAGACTCCTCGAGTCCTCACCGGCTCTGACGGCCGCTTCGTGTTCCGCCGTCTGCCGAAGGGCAGCTTCATGATCACGGCGGAGAAGCCCGGCTACCTGAATGGTGCCTACGGACGCCGCCGGCCTGGGGGTGATTCGCAGACGCTGGTTCTCTTCGATAGCCAGAAGATCGGCAATCTTCGGATCTACCTGTGGCGACACTCGGCGATCACCGGCACCGTCGTCGACGAAGCCGGCGAACCCGTCGTCGGCATCCAGATGCGCGCCTTTCTGCGGACGACGGTGGCGGGGCGGCGTCGATTCGTTGCTGGCGGCGCCGTCGCATGGACCGACGACCGGGGCATCTACCGGATTCACGGGCTGCTTCCCGGTGACTATCTCGTCGCGGCCGTGTCGACCAAGGTTTCGGTGGCCGCGGCGACCGCGGAAGATGTGCGTCGCGGCGGGGCCGTGCCCTCAGCGATTACTGAAGTCGGAGCCGCCATTGTCGCCGGCCGCGGCTCGTCGATGCACGTCGGCGATGCGCTGTTGACGCTTGGAGGGTCGGCGACGGGACCCGCACCAACGAACGATGGTCATGCCTTCGTATACCCCACAACGTTTCACCCCAACACCGCGAGCCCTGGCCGCGCGACGGTAATCACCGTCGGATCCGGCGAGGAGCGGAGCGGCATTGACTTGCAGCTCGTACCGGTTGCCACGCGGCGAATCTCGGGAGTCGTCGTCGGCGCTGACAATCAGACCGCCATACCGGTTCGCCTCATGGCAGAAGATGCCGGTGACGCACTTCTCGAGCAGGAAATCGCGACCACGGTCACAGATCGGGCGGGAGCCTTCGTCTTCCCCGCCGTGCCGGTTGGGCTCTATTCGATCCGCGTTGTCCAGGGGGCAAGACTTCTGGGCGGGCGCACGGGAACATCAACCGTCATTCAAACGGCCGCTGGCACGATCTCCTCGGCCGACCTGATGAGCATCTCGCTGCTGTCCGACTTCTCTGTGCGCTGGGCGAGCTTTCCGCTTGCAGTAGGACGCGACGACATCTCGAATCTCTCAATCGCGCTCCGCCCCGGCCTCAACCTCTTTGGACGCGGCGAATTTGTCAGCACGCAGGCCAAGTCGGTGCCACGGTTTTCACAGGTTTCCGTTCTGATCGATTCAATCGCGCAAACGGCGCGCCTCGCTCCAGTCGCCGGTCGATTCGACGACGCCGGCCGGTTCACCGCCCTCGGCCTGCCGGGTGGCAGGTACGTCATTCATGTCGGGTCACCTCCGGCTGGTTGGGCTCTCCAATCCATTACTTTCAACGGCCGCGACGTCTTCGACACGCCCATGGATCTCGACAACACGGACGGCACCGGCATGATCTTCACTTTCACCGATCGACCCACCGAGGCGATCGGAACCGTTCGCAACGGTGCCGGGACAAGTGACCCTGGTGCCAGCGTGATCGTATTTCCAGCCGACAGCCAGACCTGGTCGGCCATGTGGCTGAGTCCGCGCCGTTTTCGACGTGTCAGGGTCGAGGCCAGCGGCGCCTTCAAGATCTCGCCGTTGCCCGCAGGCAGCTACTTCCTCGTCGCTGTTCCTGACGACGCGATCGGGGACTGGCAGGATCCGTCTTTTCTCGAGGCGCTGAGTCGCGGCGCTGCGCCCGTGACGATTGCCGAAGGCGAATCCAAGACGCTCGATCTCCGCATTCGGGAGCCGCGGTAGGCCGTGCGTTCCCTGTGCGCGCTCTGCCTTATCGTCTCGTTCGGACTGTGCGCGGGGACGATCGCACAACAATCCTCTCGAGACGTCCCGCGGAAACCTGGGGTCGGCACCGCCTCAATTTCCGGCATTGTCGTGACCGACGACCCGGATGCCAGACCGTTGCGTCGGGTCCGAGTGTTCGTGAACAACGCAGACGGCGAAGTCGCGCGGACGACCATCAGTGATGATGCCGGAGCGTTCAGGTTCGATGGCCTTCCCTCCGGCCGCTACCTCATTGGCGGCGCGAAGGAGGGATACGTCACGACCAACTACGGCGCCATTCGCCCGGGCGGACCAGGATCGACGGTGGTGATCGCGGAGGGTGCTGCCCGAACAGACATCAGGCTGCCGCTGCTGCGAGGTGCCGTCATCACGGGCACGCTGCTCGATCCCGAGGGCCAGCCGATTCCCGGCGTCGGGATGCGAGCATTGCGGTACGCGTACACCGCGAATGGTGAACGACGGTTGACCGCTGTGACCACGACGATGGCCGGTCATGTGACCGACGATCGCGGCGTCTATCGTATTTACGGATTGCCGCCGGGTGAGTACGCGATTGCGGCGCCGGCAATCGGGTCAATGTCGTCGGGCGACGAGATCCTGATGATGACGCAGAGTGATGTGCAACGGGCTCTTGACGAAGTGCGGCAGTCGAGCCGCCAGCAGCCCGGCTCGGCAAGCGACCCGACGTCGACCATTTCAGGCGCTGCGGATGATTCGCGCGCGGTTGGATACGCCACGACCTTTTATCCGGGAGCGGCTGTGCCTTCGCAGTCGCTGGTGATTCCGCTCAGCCGGACTGAAGAACGCACCGGAATCGACTTTCAGCTCCAGTACGTACCGATGTCGACGATTCGCGGCAGCATCATCGCGCCGTCGAACATGATGCCGTCCAGGCTGACCGTCCACCTGATCGCCACCGACGAAGTGATGCTCTCCGAGACCAACAGCGAAGGGCGACGAACCTCGGTGACGGCGAAGGGAGAGTTCAGCTTCGTCAACGTGCCGCCAGGACCCTACACGATCGTCGCCAAGGCTGCGCAGTCCGCATCCAGCTTCTTCTGGGCGACCTCCGACATCGTCGTGGACGGGCAGAGCGAACCGCAGGTGTCGCTGTCGATGCAGCCGGGGCTCACGATATCCGGTCGGGTCACGTTCGATGGTCGATCGGCGATGCCGGTTCTCTCGAGAGTGCGAGTCGTCCTGGTGCCATTCCTGTCTGGCGGACAGGTCAGCCTGGCGTCCGCGCCGGCGAGGGTCGACAACTCGGGGCGGTTTTCGATCGCAGGCGTGGTCGCAGGCAAGTACCGGCTGCAAGCGGCAATCGACGGACCATCGGGCTGGATGCTCAGTTCGTCCGTTGTCAGCGGCCGCGACGCGCTGGATCTGCCGATGGAAGTCCGGCAGAGCCTCGACGGCGCGGTCGTGACGTTCTCGGATCGACCGGCCGAGTTGTCGGGGAGCGTCCGGGACGCATCAGGACAACCCGCCATGGCCGCCACGGTGATTCTGTTTCCGGCGGACCGCACGCTGTGGACGCCACACTCGCCGCGCATTCGCGCTGAACAGTCAACAACGGATGGCACCTTTCACCTTCGGCGGTTGCCGGCCGGTGAATACTACGTCACCGCGCTCGCGGACGTGGAGGAGTACGAATGGTACGACCCGGCGTTTCTCGAGCGTGTCGTGCCAAGCTCAGCGAAGACAACGATCGCAGAGGACGAGAAGAAAGCCGTCGACGTTATCCAGCAGTCACGCGTTCGGTAGGGACGTTGCCTGCGATCCGTCTCGATGGCGCTCTATGGCAGCGGACGAAGCGCGCGGTCCCACGGCTTAACGTGTTTGAAGATGACAGGCGTTCCAGTTTACCTGCCCGCGGCGGAGGAACGGCCGCGCAATCCGATTCCTCTCGCCGAGCCGCCTCTGCAGGGCTACACTGGCTTTATGCGCATGTTACCGATTCTTGTCGTGCGGCGCTCACGATCAGCTATCAGGTTCAGGTTCCTGCTGACACGGAGGTCGTGACCGCCAGCGAGTCAGGAGCCACGACGATTGGTGGCGTGTCGGGACGTGTCGCGGTCCAAACGCAGTCGGGTGAGTCGCAGCGGCTCAGTGAAGGTCCGAGTGGGCGGCTAGCATCACCAGGTTTCAGATCGGCGACGAATCCTATGGGCCCGTACTTGTTTCTGGCAATGCTGATGTCGTTGATGCCGCAGGCGCCGGCCGGCGCCGACCTCAGCGTCCTCCACATCAAGATCACGCTCGTCGACCCTGACGGCAAGACGACGCCGGTGCCGCGTCATGCGCTGCTGATCAGCGACAACCCGGCGAGCGCGCCGCCGCGGAAGATTGTCACCACGCTCGACGGCGTCGCGGACGTTCATCTGCGGCCCGGGAGCTATACCGTCGAGTCCGACAAGCCGTTTGCGTTTCACGGCAAGGCATACGAGTGGACGCAACTCGTGAACATCCGTGCGGGGCGCGACGTAACGCTCGAGCTGACCGCCGGCAACGCCGAAGTGGCGGCGGCCAGCGCATCGACCTCACCAACGGGAACCAGCCCCGACACCGATCCGCTCGCGCTTCTCATGCCCTGGCAGGATTCGGTCGTCGCGCTCTGGAGTCCAACCGCACACGCATCTGGATTCGCGATCGACTCGAGAGGACTGATTGCGACCACTCAGCGAGCGGTGGGGAAGGCGACGTCGGTCGAAGTGCAACTCGCGCCGACGACCAAGGTCGAAGCGCGCGTTGTCGCCTCCGATCCTGCACGGGACGTCGCAGTGCTCTGGGTCCAACCGGCAGCCATGGCTTCGCTTCATCCGCTGCCGCTTGCGTGTGGACAGGACGCGAAGGCCCCGCCCGTCGTGGATGGTCAGGAGATCTATGCGATTGGAACGCCGCTCCGAGAACCGAAAAGCATTACCTCAGGAAACGTGCGCGACATCACTCCGAACGGCATCGTGTTCGACGCGAGGCTTCCGATTGGAAGCGCCGGAGGGCCGGTCTTTTCAGCCGACGGCAAACTGCTGGGATTGAGCGCCGTGATCGACGATCGGGACGACTCCGCCCGCGGTGACTCGCGCGTCGTCGGGATCGCCGGCGCGTGCGAACTGGTCCCAGCGGCGGAAAAGAAAATGACGGGCGCGACGGCGCCGCCGGCCACGCCGCTTCCGATTGAGCCGGCGCAGACGTTTCCGCTGGACGCGCTGAAAAGCGCCGCGCAGCGTCGCGTGGGGAGTCTGAACCCCTATCAGATTTCCTCGGCCGAGTTCGATGTCAATTTCATCACGCCGGTCATGACCTACGGCGTCCAGTATCAGGCGGAACTCGCGAACCGCCGTGAGCGCGAGCGTGGTTCGCGCACCGCCGAACCGCCGATGGTGAGTCCGTTGCTGGACTTCAGCAACTGGTCCGACTACGTTTCGGACTTTCCTCCGGTCCTGCTGGTACGCGTGACGCCGAAGTTCGCAGAAAGCTTCTGGACCAAAGCCGCGCGCGCGGCCGCGTCGACTCAAGGAATGGCGATTCCGCCCATCAAGCGGTTCTCGTCGGTGTTTTCCCGCATGCAGGCATACTGCGGCGACAAGGAAGTCACTCCAATCCATCGCTTTACCCTCGAACGTCGCGTGTCCGAGACCGACACGATCGAAGAAGGCCTGTACGTATTCGAGCCCTTCGCGCTCAACCCGGGTTGCAGCAGCGTCAAGCTGGTGCTCTATTCGGAAAAGGAACCCGCCAAGGGTGATGCGCGGATCGTCGAGGCCAACGTGATCCAGCAAATCAAGGACGACTTCGCACCAATCGCCCCGAAGTAACACCAACAGATTCCGCTAGAACCTGACTACTCCTCCGATAATCGGTGGCGGATCTCCGGCGAAGCGGAGGCCTTCCGATCTCCAAACCCTGTCCTTGTCCTGAAGTGTGCGCAAAGCCACTGAATTCAGGGAGTTTATGGCGTTCGCCCACCCTCAACCCCCCGGTACATCGATTGCGGGTATCAGGAACTGCCCATAGAGGGAGCTCCTGTGAAGGATCAAGTCAGGACGGCGACCGTCGCGTGGCTGATCACGGCGGTGTACTACTTCTATCAGTACACGCTGCGATCGGCGCCGGGCGTCATGATGCCGCAGCTGTCGGATGCGTTCGGCATGACCGCAACGGCGATCGCGTCCATGGTGGGCCTCTTCTATTACGGCTACTCGCCGTTCAGCCTCGTGGCCGGCGCCGCCATGGATGGTCTCGGTCCACGCAAGGTCGTTCCGCTCGGCGCGGCTGTCGTGGGCGTCGGCTCCCTCCTCTTTGCCACTGGCGACAGTACCATCGCAAGCATCGGGCGATTCCTCCAGGGAGCCGGCGGCGTCTTCGCGCTCGTCGGTGCTGCGTATATCGCGACGACGAATTTTCCTGCATCTCGCGCCGCAACATTGATCGGCGCCACCCAGATGTTCGGAATGGCCGGCGGATCCGCCGGCCAGTTCGTCGTTGGACCGATGATCGGCGCCGGGGTCAGGTGGACAACGTTCTGGACGGGGATGGGTGTCATCGGGATCGCGATCAGTGCACTCCTCTTCTTTCTTCTGCCGCCAGCGAAACCGAAGCAGCAGCAGGACAATTGGGTCAAGAGCGCGGGCATTGCGTTCGGTGTCGTATTTCGGAATCCGCAGTCGATTCTGTGCGGAGTGATTGCGGGCCTGCTGTTCATTCCGACCACGATCTTCGACATGACCTGGGGCGTCCGCTATCTCCAGGAAGGGCACGGGTTCGACTATGCGACCGCCGTGATGCGGTCGGCGTCAGTGCCATTCGGATGGATCATCGGTTGCCCGCTGCTCGGATTCGTATCCGATCGACTCGGACGACGTAAACCAGTAATCGTTGTGGCGGCGTTCGTCCTGCTCGGGTGCCTCGCCTGGATCCTGTACGGGCCAGCGGATGCCTTCCCGCCGTACGTCCTTGGTCTCGTAGCCGGCGTCGCCTCTGGTGCGGCGATGTTGCCCTACACGGTTATCAAGGAAGCCAATCCGCCAAAGATGAGCGGCACCGCAACCGGTGTCGTGAACTTCCTGAATTTCACCTTCAGCGCGCTGCTGGGGCCGGTCTTCGCGCGCATGCTGCTCCGAGTGAGCGGCGGCGCGCTCGAGATGAATCTCGAGCACTACCAGACCGTGTTCCAGCTGCTGCTCTACGGCGTCGGACTGGCAATCGTTTTCACGCTCCTGTTGAAGGAGACCGGACCCGCAGCGCGGCGCACTGCCGCTGTCGCTGCGTACGAGGAACTATGACGACTACTACCGGAACCGGAAAGTACGAGCAGCTGCTCGAAAGATGTCTCGTGTTGGAAGCTGTGCCGACAGCTGTGGCCCACCCGTGCGAAGCGTCCGCCCTCGCCGGTGCCGTGGAGGCGGGGGAGAAGGGGCTCATTCATCCAATCCTCGTCGGCCCGAAAGCCAAGATCGAGGAGGTCGCGATCAAGAACGGCATCGACCTTGGAAAATCGAAGATCGTTGACGCGCCTCACAGTCATGCCTCGGCAGCGAAGGCGGTCGAACTGGTTCGGAATGGAGAGGCAGAGCTCCTGATGAAGGGGAGTCTGCACACCGACGAGCTCCTGAGCGCGGTCGTCGCACGGGAAACGGGGCTCCGCACCGGTCGCCGCATCAGTCATGTGTTCATCATGGATGTTCCGACGTACCACAAGGTGCTTGTCGTGACCGACGCCGCGATCAACATCGCGCCAGTCCTCGAGGACAAACAGCACATCTGCCAGAACGCGATCGATCTCGCGATGGCGCTCGGCCTGTCCAAGCCCAAGGTTGCGATTCTTGCTGCCGTGGAGACGATCAATTCGAAGATGCCGGCCACCATCGACGCAGCCGCCCTCTGCAAGATGGCCGATCGTGGTCAGATCACCGGCGGTCTCCTCGACGGCCCGCTGGCATTCGACAACGCCATCAGCAAGGAAGCCGCGAAGACGAAAGGGATCCGTTCCGAGGTTGCCGGCGATCCCGACATCCTGCTGGTCCCGGATCTGGAGTCCGGGAACATGCTCGCCAAGCAGCTCAGTTTCCTGGCGAACGCCGACAGCGCCGGGCTCGTACTTGGCGCACGGGTGCCGATTATCCTGACGAGCCGCGCTGACAGTGTTCGATCGAGGATCGCAAGTTGCGCCGTCGCGATGCAGGTCGCGCACGCGCGACGGAAGACACTGCAGGTGACGACGTAATGGACGATTACGTCATCGTACTGAACGCCGGCTCTTCCAGTCTCAAGTTCAGTCTGTATCGACGGCCTGAATCAAGAAGCTGGGAGCAGGGTGCACGGGGTCAGATCGAAGGGATCGGCACAGCGCCGAAGTTCTCGGCGAAAGACGGCTCCGGCGCTCGGCTGGTTGACGAGGCGCTGGACAAAACGGTCGTGCGCGACGGTCGCGGTGCGCTCGATGCGCTGGCGAAATGGCTGCGTGCGACCTACGGCGGAGCGAGGGTGCTGGGCGTGGGCCATCGTGTCGTCCATGGCGGCGCGCGCTTCGCCGGTCCCACAATGGTGACGCCTGAGGTCCTGAGCGAGTTGAGAAAGCTCATACCGCTCGCGCCGCTGCACCAGCCGCACAACATCGCGGCCATCGATGCCGTCTCAGAGCAGCTGCCGGGTGTGCCGCAAGTCGCGTGCTTCGACACCAGCTTCCACCGTGGCCAGCCGGAGGTTGCCGAGCTGGTGCCTCTGCCGCGCGAGATCCGCGAAGGTGGTGTCCAGCGCTACGGTTTCCACGGGCTGTCCTACGAATACATCGCGTCCGTTCTTCCCGACGTCGCACCGGAAATCGCTGACGGCCGGGTCATCGTCGCGCATCTCGGAAGCGGAGCCAGCCTTTGTGCCATGCGCGATCGGAAGAGCATCGACAGCACGCTTGGGTTCACCGCACTCGACGGTCTGTGTATGGGCACGCGACCGGGTGCCGTGGATCCCGGTGTGATCTTGTATCTCTTTCAGAATCTCGGCCTCTCACCCAAGGAGGTCGAAACGATTCTTTACAAGAAGTCGGGCCTGATCGGCATATCAGGTAAGAGCAACGACATGCGCGATCTGCTGGGCAGCCCCGAGCCTGCCGCGCGCCTGGCTGTTGACTATTTCGTTTACCGCGCCGCCAAGGAGATTGGTGCGCTCGCGGCATCGCTCGGCGGTCTTGACGCGCTCGTCTTCACCGCTGGCATCGGCGAGAACTCTCCGGAAATCAGAAGCCGGCTCTGCGACGCCTCGGCATGGCTCGGTATCGACCTGGACTCGAACGCCAACAGCACGAAACAGCGACGGATTTCTCGAGCCGCGAGCCGGGTTTCGGTCTGGGTCATTCCGACGAACGAAGAGCTGGTCATCGCCCGACACACCGGAGTGTTGCTCGGCCTTCTACAGGCTCGCGCCTAGGACACTGGCTTCCAGCGATCATCGAAAGAGAGCACTTCATGGACGTCATCGCACCACACGACAAGAAACCGGGCAGCGCGGCGTCGCCCTGGCAGGGGTTTCGAACCGGCCTCTGGCAGAAGGAAATCAACGTCCGCGACTTCATTCAGCAGAACTACGAGCCATACGACGGCGACGAAGCGTTTCTGGCGCCGCCGACCAAACGGACCCTGAAGATCTGGGACACGCTGCAGGCGCTGTTCGTCGAGGAGCGCAAGAAAGGCGTGCTCGACGTTTCTCAAATTCCGAGTTCGATCACCGCGCACGCGCCCGGCTACATCGACAAGGACAATGAGGTCATCGTTGGCCTGCAGACCGACGCTCCTCTCAAGCGCGCAATCATGCCAAACGGTGGCTGGCGGATGGTGGCCACGGCGCTGAAGACCTACGGGTACGAACCGGACCCGCACATCGTCGAGGCGTTCACGAAGTATCGCAAGACCCACAACGACGCGGTCTTCGACGCCTACACTGCCGACATCCGGCGCTGCCGCAGCTCGCACATCCTCACCGGGCTTCCCGACGCCTATGGCCGCGGGCGGATCATCGGCGACTACCGTCGCGTCGCGCTCTACGGCGTCACCCGGCTCATCGAGCGCAAGCAGGAAGAAAAGAGTGCGCTCGATCCCTTCCAGTCAACCGACGAAATCATCCGCGATCGCGAGGAGCTGTCCGAGCAGATCCGTGCGCTCAAGGAACTGCAGAAGATGGCCGCGAGCTACGGGTTCGACATTTCGAGCCCGGCGCGGACCGCCAAAGAGGCGGTCCAGTGGCTCTACTTCGGGTATCTCGCGGGCGTCAAGGAACAGAATGGCGCCGCCATGTCGCTCGGGCGAACGACGACGTTCCTCGATGTCTACTTCGAACGCGATCTCGCCGCCGGCGTGCTCACCGAGGAGCAGGCGCAGGAAATCATCGACGACTTTGTCATCAAGCTCCGGATCGTCCGCTTCCTGCGCACCCCGGAATACGACAACCTGTTCGCCGGCGATCCGACCTGGGTCACCGAATCGATTGGCGGAATGGGCGACGACGGTCGCTCGCTGGTCACGAAAACGAGCTTCCGCATTCTGCAGACGCTCTACAACCTCGGTCCCGCGCCCGAGCCAAATCTGACGATTTGGTACTCGGCCCGAATGCCGGACGGGTTCCGCCGCTTTGCCTCGACGGTCGCCATCGACACCAGCTCGCTGCAGTTCGAGAGCGACGAGATCATGCGCCAGGCCTGGGGAGACGACGGCGCGATCGCCTGCTGCGTGTCTCCGATGCTGCTGGGCAAGCAGATGCAGTTCTTCGGCGCACGGGCCAACCTGGCCAAGTGCCTTCTCTACGCGATCAACGGTGGGAGGGACGAGGTCAGCGGCGATCAGGTCTCACCGGCGCTCGAACCAGTGAAGGGAGAGTATCTCGATTTCGACGATGTGCTTGGCAAGTTCGACGCGATGATGGACTGGCTTGCCAACGTGTATGTCAACGCGATGAACGTCATCCACTACATGCACGACAAGTACGCCTACGAACGCGTCGAGATGGCGCTACACGATTACGCGCCGCTGCGCACGATGGCCTTCGGCATTGCCGGTCTGTCAGTCATTGCCGACAGCCTGTCGGCGATCAAGTACGCGAAGGTCCGGGTGGTCCGGAACGAGACCGGTCTCATCACCGACTACCAGACGGAAGGGGAGTTTCCGTTCTTTGGCAACAACGACAACCGGGTCGATCAGCTCGCCGTGTGGGTGGTCAGCACCTTCATGAAGAAGCTGAGGAAGTACCCGACCTATCGCCATGCGGTCCACACACAATCGGTGCTGACGATCACCTCGAACGTCGTCTATGGCAAAGCGACGGGGAACACCCCGGACGGTCGGCGTCACGGAGAGCCCTTTGCTCCCGGGGCGAACCCGATGCACGGCCGCGACAGCCACGGGATTCACGCATCGGCCGCCTCCGTCGCGAAGATTCCTTATCGCGATGCGGCTGACGGCATCTCGCTCACCTCGTCGCTGGTGCCCACCGGCCTCGGGCGCGTTGCCGAAGACCGCACCACCAACCTCACGGCGATACTGGATGCCTTCTTCAGCAGTACGGGCTATCACATGAACGTCAACGTGCTGAACCGCGACACGCTAATGGACGCGATGGAGCATCCCGAGAAGTACCCGAGCCTGACGATTCGTGTGTCCGGCTATGCGGTCAATTTCGTGCGGCTCACCCGCGAACAACAGATGGACGTCATCAACCGAACGTTCCACGGAGCCGCATCGGTGTGACCCGGGTGAATCCGTAAGCTTGTATGTCTACGACCACTCCGCAGCCAACGCTTGAAGCGAAGAGCCCTTACGAACTGCGAGTCAATCTTGGCAAGGGCATTCCGGAATCTGATGTCCGGTCAGCGCTCGCCACCGGCGACATGGGCTTTCTCCACTCGTTCACGACCGGGGCCACGGTAGACGGCCCCGGCGTCCGGGTCGTCGCATGGACAGCCGGCTGCATGTGGCGATGCCTTTACTGCCATAACCCGGATACGTGGACGATGAGCAACGGGATCCCGGTCACCATCGCGAGGGCGACCGAACAGCTGCGCAAGTACAGCCGTGGCCTTCAGGCGATGTCCGGAGGCCTGACCGTGAGCGGCGGCGAGCCGCTGATGCAGCACAAGTTCGTGGTGAAGCTGTTCGCAGCGGCGAAGAAGATGCGCGTGCATACCGCGCTCGATAGCAACGGCTACTACGGCGACAGGTTGAGTGACGCCGATCTCGAGACGATCGATCTCGTCATGCTGGACTTCAAGACCTGGGATAGCGAGCGTCACCGCGCGCTGACCGGCATGGACAACGCGCCGACGATCGAATTTGCCCGGCGGCTTGCCGCGCGCAAGCTCCCGATCTGGCTGCGCTACGTTCTCGTTCCCGATCTCACCGACGATCCGGAAGACGTGGGCAAGACCGCCGCGTTTGCCGCCGGACTCGGCAACGTCTCGCGGGTCGACGTGTTGCCGTTCCACCAGATGGGCCGCTACAAGTGGGAAAAACTCGGCCTCGACTACAAGCTGCAAGATACACAGCCGCCGAGCCAGGAAATCGTCGACCGGACGCTCGAAATTTTTCGCACCGCCGGGTTGAAGGCGGTCTGAATCCCGCCCACTAGCGCTTTACGCGACCTCGGCCAGCAGTCGCCTCGTCGATCGACGTTCATCGACACGGATCGCATCCAGTTCGAGGAGCGCCGACGCAAGTCCGGTGGCTGCTTTCAACAGTCGGAACTCAGTTGTCGTCACCGAGCGATTGCGATCGAACAAGACCTGCAGAATCATGCCCGACCGGTCGTCACCATTGACGCGGAAGAAGATCGACTCGCAGTCCCGGTCCGGCACAATCGGAGTCGGGCGAACGAGAACGTCTCTCGCACCAATCAATTCACCAAGGCCACGCGCAAACCGGTTGCAGGCGTCGTGCGATTGACTTCTGTCGGACATGACCGTCGAAAACAGGTCGGTGAGTGATTGTGGAGTGACCGACGCGATGACCATTGGCGTCGCTCGATACGCATCCCTGTCGAACGGGTCGTCATCAGCGACGAGCATGTCGAGTGGTTCCTCGAATTGCGCGGCCGCGTGATAGAGCAGGGCTGAACCATCGTCACGTGCCACTTCGCTGCGAACAAAGCGCGCCATGACGGTCCGGTTCTGACCCATGCCGTTCAATTGCAGTTCGAGGATCATCCCTGGCGTCAGCCTCGACGCCGTCTCGAGCAGCACCCCAGTCCGCGAGATGTTGACGAGTTCGACATCATTGCCCCACGGCAAGCGAACCACCCAGAGCCACGGGCCACGCTGGGGAGTTCGAGCCGCGCGATTCTGAAACTTCGCTGTCGCACCAAACGGAACGGGCAACGTGCTGCGGACCGGCTCAAACGCGACCGCCGCCGGGCGTCTGACAAGCGCTCGGATATCGAGTGACGTTCCTCTCTCTTCACGGAGCGTCACCGCCCGTTCGAGCCTCTCGGCAATCTGCCTTCCCACCATTCCCGGATCGTACTGGAGCCCGAGGCTCAACGGACGGCGGCGCCTGAAGAATGCAAATCGACGACGCACCTCCGGTTCCGATTCACGCAACATGTCGAGCGCTGGAATCGTGAGCATTTGAACGTGCGGATCCGCCTCCCACTTCACGTGCGACGTGAGCTGGTCGCTGTCCTCCAGAGAAAGAAGCGTGGGTGCCACAATCAGATCAGGCTGCTTGTCGTTGAAGCTCGCAATGGCGGCCGCGACCGAATCAACCATGGTGACGTCAGCCAGCGTCGTGTAGTCGCGGATGAGCGCCATGAGCAGAGTTCGGCGTGTTCGATCGGATTCAATTGCGAGAATGTGAGACATGGATTGCGTCGCCCTCCGTGACGTCGTCGACGTGCGGTTCGAGTTGACACGCGAGCTGCCGGAATCGGACCTGTTTGCCGGCGTTGCGCGTGTGCGTTTGAGAGTCACTTTCGCAAGTGAAATGCCGCCGCGTGAGCACACCAGTCGCACACGGATTGCCAGCAAATTGGCGCTCTTTTGGATGACTTACAAAGACGAAATAGCCGAAATCAGCCGGTTGCGGGACTTTTGTCGCGGGTACGTTGGTCGGGATTCGATCGGCGGGTGAAAGTCTGTATGCGGGCAGATTAGAAGCAATTTCAAAACTGAGTACGACGCGGCGACCGAGTCCCCCTTAGGGCAAAGGCTCGGCTAGGCAAATCCTCGCGAGAAAAGACGCGAGCGCACCGACGCGAGTAAATCAGAATGCCACGCGCACACCCAGATGCATCACCGGTCGCGGCTGCCAGGCCGTGGGTGTTCGAAAAGCGGGCCCTGTTACCACCCACTCTTCGACCTCGTTGTCCCTGTTCACAAAGTTGAAGACGTCCCACACGACATCGAAACGCTGTTTGCCGATCGTCACAGGGACCTGCACTCGAGCATCCGCCGTGAGTGTGTAAGTGAACCTGGTGCGGGCAGCCCTGTACGCGCGGATTGCTTCCGCCCCTTGATTGAGATCGGGTGCCAGCACGAGGCGCGAGAAAGGCTGGCCGTCCTGATATCGGGCGACGATTCCAAGGCGCACGTCGTGCGCAAACCGATACGTGCCTGCGGTCTTGATCGTGTATCCGCGGTCCGCGAATGCTGTGCCGTGTGTGAACGTGGCGGCGTTCGGGTTCGAGAAGGCATCGGTTGGAATCGCGGCGTCATTCTGAAACACGTGAAAGCCGCGGGCGGCGGCCGCGCCTTCCATTCGACCAGCCGACGCACCCCCCACAATCCACAGCCGATCGCCGCTGTAACGCACGTTCAGCTCGATGCCGTGGTGCGTCGTCTTCAAGCTATCCGGATTGGTCAGGACGTAATGGTCGGCACCGAACGTCTCGGGCCGGCGGTTGTAGACCGGCAGGTGTTGATCGTCACTTGGATCGAGGAGATCTCCTCCCGGGTCCGGAATCATGGTGAGGGTATAGGCGGTGTCGAACGGCGCGCCGTCATTCACAACCGCCATGACGTGGTGCTCTTGCCGGGCCAGCGCGCTGAAGCCAATCGCCCACTTCGGCGAAGGCCGCACTTCGACGCCGAGTAGAAGCTCGGTAAGCGTCGGCCGCCGCAATCCGGGGTCGATGACGGAGATGCCGCCGGGCCCAGCGCCGACCCGGGCCACGAGCGCTCCCTGCTCGGTCGGATCGAATCGGTTGTCGCCGTTGCGATCGGTCCAGCGAAACACGTCGGCGCTGGCCGCCGCCGGATCTCCGTAGTTCAACAGCTCGAGCGGCAAGCGATGCCCATATTGACCGAGGCCAAGAATACCGGTCACGCGTTGATTGGAATCGACGTTCCAACGCAGCGAGAGCCGGGGAAACAGATCAACCCAGTTGATGGATGCGCCGGTGTCGGCCGACGCCGTCATCACCTCCATCCTCGCGCCCGCGTCCATCGTCAGGCGAGACAACAACGGCACCATCTCGGCGGCATACGCGGTGAACGCCGTTCCGCTGTGCCCGGTCGTCGTCCCCTGGAGGCGCCACAGACGGGCCGGAACTCCTTCAACCGATTCGGCGACAGCCGGCGCGAGGAGCGCGCCATCAGAGGCGCTTGCATAGCCTATCTCCACGCCGGCGCGCCCGCCCCGCAGCCAGCGATTCTCGTTGTCCGGCAATCCAGCCGCGCGAATAGTCGCCGACCATCGTCGATGGGATTGCGAAGCCGACACCGCGTCCGGAAGCTGTCTGTCCTGAATCGAGTCGACGTAGGCGAGGGAAGTGGACATGGTCTCTGGCTTCGCGGCGAAGTCCCAGAAGCCACCGGCGGCCGTGAGCGACGCGAGCCGCGTTCGGCGACTCCATCCAACTTCCATGAGCAGATCCGACACGCGCTGAGTTGCCTCCGGTTGCCCGAGCCACAGCCGCGCGTCGAGCGGAACGCGGGCCGACTGGGCGGCCCCCACGACGGACACTTCATCACGCGTCGACGGCGCGAACACGATGTGAGTGAGGCCGCTGATATCACGCGAGTGAAGTAGGGTCGGATCGGCACGATCAAATTGACTGGCGTTGGTTGCGGCCAACCCGAACATCGCCTTCGCACGATTGCCGAATATTGGGCCACTTGCGGTTGCCGTCACCCGATTCCACGTGTGCAGCGTGGAGATTGGTGGAATCGGGTCGGTCGATGCCGGCGGGTGCGAAAGCGTAGAGGAGAACTCGGCCCGGCCGCCCCACTTGTCCGTCGGCCGCCTGGGAATCATGCGCATGCTGACGCCGGGGGCCGACTGCTCGACCGGCATCATCGCTGTGGCGATCTCGACTCCTTCGAGCATGGCGGGATCGAGAAACAGCAGCGACCCGCCGAATCGTCCCGCATCCGTGAAATCAAGACCGCCGAGTTGAAACGCGTTCTGCGTCCACGAACTTCCTCGTGCACCCAGGCGGCTGGAGCTCCCGACGCTGAGGCCGCCGCCCTCGATACGGTCCGAGATGATCTCGGGGATGAGGGTTTCGAGGAGTCCGCCGACCGTTCCGCTCGACGGCAGATCGTCGAACGCCGATCGGGACAGCGTCGTACTGGCGGTGTCGCTCTTGGAACTGGGGAGTGTCTGCCCGTTCACCGGCGCGCTCATTGATACAAGCAGCACCAGGAGGGCACAAGCCAGTAACGCTGTTCTTCGGTCGGATCTCATGCCCAACAATGCAGATTCATCCAGTTCATTGGCCTCGTTCCGTCACTCCAACTTTTGACTCCAAATTTCCAGCTTTTGACTTCGAACAGGCGCTAATGCGGCCACGTCCAGTTGGTAATCTCCGGCTTGTCGGTGCCGTGCTGGTGAGCATACGCCATGTTCTCGATGATGGCGTTCTTCATTTCTTCCTTCAGGTGCGCCCCCTTCGTGCTCAGCCTGGGGACGCGATCGATGACGTCGATCACGAGGTGGAACCGCGAGGTTTCGTTCAGCATCGCGAGTTCGAGCGGGGTATTGATATTGCCCTTTTCTTTGTAGCCGCGTACGTGAAGGTGCTCATGCCCGCAGTGCCGGTAGGCGAGCCGGTGAATGAGCCAGGGGTAGCCGTGGAAATTGAAGATGATCGGTTTGTCCGTCGTGAACAGGCTGTCGAACTCACGCACCGACAGGCCATGCGGGTGCTCGGTGTCGGGTTGCAGCTTGAACAGGTCCACGACATTGACGAACCGCAGCTTCAAGTCGGGAACGCGCTCCCGCAAGATCGCGGCGGCGGCGAGCGCTTCCATCGTGGAGATATCGCCGCACGAGGCGAGGACGACATCGGGCTCCTCGCCGGCATCCGTACTGGCCCGAGGCCAGATGCCGACGCCCTTGGCGCAATGTGTGATCGCTTCGTCCATCGTCGTGAACTGCAGGTGTTTCTGTTTATCCGCGACGATCACATTGATGCAATCGAGGGTGCGGAGGCAGTGATCGGCGACCGACAGGAGCGTGTTCGCGTCAGGAGGCAGGTAGATGCGCACGACCGACGGGCCCTTGTTCGTCACGAGATCGATGAACCCTGGATCCTGATGCGAGAACCCGTTGTGGTCCTGGCGCCAGACCGTGGACGAGAGGAGGATATTCTCTGATGCCACCGACGCACGCCACGGCACGTGGTTCTTGGAGATGTCCAGCCATTTGGCGTGCTGGTTGAACATCGATCCGATGACGTGGGCGAACGCCTCATAGGTGTGGAAGAACCCGTGTCGACCGGTGAGGAGATATCCCTCGAGCCATCCGAGCAGCGTGTGCTCCGAGAGCATTTCCATGACACGGCCGTCCCGCGCGAGCTCGCCGCCGTCGTCATCCTCGGGCAGCATGTCGGCCATCCACGTTTTCTTGGTTGCGCCGTACACCGCCTGCAAACGGTTCGACGCCGTTTCATCGGGGCCGTACATTCGGAAGCTGACGGGATTGTCCGCGAGGACGTCGCGCAAGTATTCGCCAAGCGGCTTCGTGTTCTCGTATGCGGTCGTGCCCTTCGTCGATACGGCAACGGCGTACTTGCGGAAGTCGGGCAGCCGCAGATCCTTGCGGAGCAGTCCGCCATTGGCGTGCGGGTTGGCGCTCATGCGGCGATTTCCGCGGGGTGCCAGTGCCCGAAGCTGCGGCACCAGGGCGCCCTCTGCGGTGAACAATTCCTCCGGCTTGTAGCTCTGCATCCAGTGCTCGAGCAGCTTCAGGTTCGATGGATTCTCGCGGACGTCAGAGAAGGGCACTTGATGTGATCGCCACGATCCCTCGACCTTGTGTCCTTTGATTTCCTTTGGTCCGGTCCATCCTTTCGGGGAACGCAGCACGATCAGCGGCCACCGCGGGCGGACGGGATTCTTCGTCTCCCGCGCCGTTTTCTGTATCGCGCGAATCTCGCCGACCACGCGATCAAGCGTGCCCGCCATCTTCTGGTGCATCACCGCGGGATCGCTGCCTTCGACGAAGTACGGCGTGTATCCGTAGCCGATGAACAACGACTCGAGCTCTTCATGGCTGATGCGCGCGAGGATGGTCGGATTCGCGATCTTGTAGCCATTGAGGTTGAGGATCGGCAGCACCGCGCCATCGCGCACGGGATTCAGAAACTTGTTCGAGTGCCACGCGGTGGCCAGCGGCCCGGTCTCGGCCTCTCCGTCTCCGATCACGCAGGCGACGATCAGTTCCGGGTTGTCGAACGCCATGCCATATGCGTGCGACAGGCTGTAACCGAGTTCCCCGCCTTCGTGAATGGACCCTGGTGTTTCGGGGGTGACGTGGCTGCCGATGTGACCCGGGAACGAGAACTGTTTGAAGAACTTCTGCAGGCCTTCCGCGTCCTGGCTCTTATCCGGATAGATCTCGGAGTACGTGCCCTCGAGATACGCCGGGCCGAGAACGCCTGGTGCGCCATGTCCGGGTCCGGCGACGAAGATCACGTCGAGATCGTCGCGGACGATGAGACGGTTCAGATGAACCCAGACGAACGAGAGCGCCGGGCTTGCGCCCCAATGACCGAGCAGTCGGTGCTTGACGTGCTCGCTCGTCAGTGGCTCGGTGAGCAGCGGGTTGTCCTTCAGATAGATCATGCCCACCGAAAGGTAATTGCACGCCCGCCAGTAGGCGTGCATCAGGTTCAGCTCGGTATCCGTCAGTGGTTTCGCGACGGCTTCTTCGTGTCCGATTTGAGTAGTCATTGTGTGCCTCAGTCTCTTACTGTGCGCCGGGCCCCCCAGCGCCGGGCCAGGCTTCGCTCATTCGCCCGGACCGCCGATTCGCGACGACTGTCCGTTCAGTGTTCTGGCTTCAGATCGGCGTTCCAAGCGACAGCGCCAGCACGACAATCGAACGCGGTTGAACGAGATAAGTTGCCGTCGACACGGCCGGCGCAGCCTCCCACCTGTTGATGTCGTCGGGCGACGACCGGGCGGTATCGACACAGCAGCGCCACGTCTGCGTCAAGCCGTCAGGCACTGGCGGCAGCTCGAACTGCAAGGGCTCCCAGTACGCATTGAGCATCGCGTGCAGAAGGAATCGCCAGCCCAGGCTCTGCAGCGTGAACGCGAGCGAGTGCGACGATCCTCCCCAGTCCGGACGGTTGAGGACGACCCCGTGCCACTCGATGCGCGCTCGATTCAACAGTTCCTTGAGCGTGAGCGTGCGATCGCCGGCGACGACATCGCGCTGCTGGCGAAATGCGCAGAGCGCCTTGAGGAACCGGTGGACGTCCGCGTGTCGCTCCAGCAGCCGCCAGTCGAACCAGCTGATCTCGCTATCCTGGCAATAGGCATTGTTGTTGCCCTGCTGCGTGCGCCGCACCTCGTCCCCCATGAGCACCATGGGTGTGCCGGCCGACATGAATGCCAACGCGAGAAAGTTCTTGACCTGCCGATTGCGCAACGAGTCGATCGCGTGATCGTCGGTTGGGCCTTCAACCCCGCAGTTCCAGGCCAGGTTGTCGTTGGCGCCGTCACCGTTGTTCTCGCCGTTTGCCTGATTGTGCTTCTCGTTGTACGAGACGACATCGTTGAGCGTGAAGCCGTCATGACAGGTGACGAAGTTGATGCTCTGCTCGGCCTCCCGTTGCTCGTGGCCGAAGAGATCCGGGCTTCCAAGGATCCGCGACGCGATCGCGGACACCGAACCCGCGTCGCCTTTCACAAACCGCCGGACGTCGTCACGGAACCGGCCGTTCCACTCCTGCCACTTGTCACCGACGAAGCTTCCCACCTGGTAGAGTCCCCCGGCATCCCAGGCCTCGGCGATCAGCTTGGTGCCGGCCAGCTGCGGATCCGTCTCGATGTCCCAGAGGACCGGCGCGTTCGCCACGGGACGGCCGCTTTCGTCGCGCGACAGGATCGAGGCGAGATCGAAACGGAAGCCGTCGACGTGCATCTCCGACACCCAGTACCGCAGGCTGTCCTGAATCAAGCGGCGAACGATCGGCTGGTTGGTGTTGAGCGTGTTGCCGCAGCCGGTGTAGTCGGCGTAGCGCGACTTGTCATCCTGCAGCATGTAATAGAACGAGTTCGCCAGTCCGCGGTAACAGAAGGTCGGGCCGTCGGCGCCCCCTTCCGACGTGTGATTGAACACCACGTCCAGGATGACCTCGATTCCAGCCCGATGCAGCGCTTTGATCATGTCGCGGCATTCGTCCAGGACGCCAAGCGGTTCGCGGCGTGAACTGTAGGCGTGATGGGGGGCGAAGAACGACACGGGCTGGTAGCCCCAGTAATTGATGCGCCCGGGCGGAGCGTCCTGCCAGTCAAACTGGAAGATGGGCAACAGCTCGACAGCGGTGATTCCGAGATCGACAAGGTAGGGAATCTTCTCTATCAATCCTGCGTAGGTCCCGCGTCTGCCGGCCGTGACGCCCGACGACGGGTGTCGGGTGAAGCCGCGCACGTGAAGTTCGTAGATCACAGTCTCGGCAAACGGCCGCCGGAGCGGGACATCGCCTTCCCAGTCGTACTGGCGCGGATCGGCGACGACGCTCTTCATCGCGTCGAGCGTGTTCGGGCCAAGCCGGCGCGCAGCGGCCCGCTCGTAGCCGTCTGGAATGGCAACCGCTACACCGTACGGATCGAGGAGCACCTTCTCAGGGTCGAATCGAAGCCCGCGCTCGGGCGCAAATGGCCCGTGTGCACGGTAGGCGTACATCTGTCCCGGCGAGAGCCCGGGCACAAACCCATGCCAGTAGTGATACGTGCGATGAGCGTTCTGATGGAGTGGGATGACCTGGGTCGGCTCCCGGTCGCACGCGTCGAACAGCACCAGCTCGACGAGCGTGGCGTCCTTTGAGAACACACTGAAGTTGACACCACCAGGCTGCACCGTGGCGCCGAGGGGTGCGGGGCGACCAGGCGCGATCGTTCGCGCGCGCGCGGTCGAGGCGAGCTCTCGAATCATGCCCCGCTCGGACCGGCCACCGGAATATTCCAGATGTCACGGCAGTAGTCACGAATCGATCGATCCGAAGAGAATCGCCCGGTCCGCGCGGTATTCAGGATCGACATGCGCGTCCAGCTCGCCTGGTCACGATACGCATCGCTGACCCGCTGCTGGCAGTCCACATACGACTGATAGTCGGCGAATAGCATGTAGTCGTCGCGCGTCAGCAGCGATTCGATCAGCGGCCGGAACACCTCGCGATCGCCGCCCGAGAAGACGCCGCGATCGAGAAGATCGATGACCTCGCGAAGCTCCGCATTCGACTCGTAGTGGCTGCTCGGCCTGTAACCGTCCGCCTTGGCTCGTTCGACTTCGGCGGCGGTCAATCCGAAGAGGAAGAAGTTCTCCGCTCCGACCGCCTCGCGAATCTCCACGTTGGCGCCATCGAGCGTGCCGATGGTCAGCGCACCGTTCATCGCAAACTTCATGTTGCCCGTTCCCGACGCCTCCTTGCCGGCCGTGGAGATTTGTTCCGACAGATCGGCGGCGGGATACACGCGCTGGCCGCTCTTGACGTTGAAGTCAGGCAGAAACACGACTTTGAGGACCTGCGAGATCTGTGGATCCCGGTTGATCACGTCGGCCACGGAGTTGATCAGCTTGATGATCAGTTTGGCCATGCGATAGCCGGGCGCAGCCTTGCCACCGAAGATCATCGTGCGCGGTGTGAAGGTCGCGGTCCCGCTGCGTTTCAGTCGGTTGTACATCGTGATCAGGTAGAGCACGTTGAGGTGCTGGCGCTTGTACTCGTGCAGCCGCTTGACCTGGATATCGAACAGCGACGCCGGGTCGACGGTGATGTCTGTTCGCTCTTTGATGAAGCCGGCGAGCGCGACCTTGTTGTCGGCTTTCATCGACAGCCACTCGTTCTGAAAGCCGCTGTCGGTGGCGAGCGGTTCGAGGCGGAGCAGTTCGTCTTCCAGGCACGAGATCCACCGGCTGCCGATTCGCCTGGTAATGAGCGTACGCAGCTCCGGGTTGCTCAGCACGATCCATCGGCGCGGTGTCACCCCGTTGGTGACGTTGAAGAACTTCTCCGGCATCACCTGGTGGAAGTCGCGCAGCACGGTCTGCTTGAGCAGGTCGCTGTGGAGAGCCGCGACGCCGTTGATCGCATGGCTGCCGACGCTGGCCAGATGCGCCATGCGCACGTACTTGTCGCCGGTTTCGTCGATCAACGACAGACGGCGGAGCAGCTGGTCGTCCCCCGGATGCCGCTGGCGAATGCCATCGAGGAAGCGGCGATTGATTTCGTAGATGATTTCCAGGTGTCGCGGCAGCGATTTGCCGAAGAGCGGCACGGGCCACTTCTCGAGCGCTTCGGACAGCAGCGTGTGATTCGTGTAGCCGCACGCCCGCTGCGTAATTGCCCACGCTTCATCCCAATCCATCATGTGCTCGTCGATCAGCAGCCGCATCAACTCCGCGACCGCGATCGACGGATGCGTATCGTTCAACTGCACCGCCCAGTGCGAACCGAACTCCGCGAGCGACTTCTCCCGCATCAGGTGAAGGCGGATCATGTCCTGTAGCGAGCAGGAGACGAAGAAGTGCTGCTGCGACAAGCGCAGTTTCTTTCCCGCCACCGGCTCGTCGTTCGGGTAGAGGACTTTCGAAATCGTTTCCGACTCCACCTTCTGATCCACCGCGCGGTAGTAATCGCCGACGTTAAACGCATCGAAGTCGAACGACTCGGCGGCTTCCGCTTTCCACAGCCGCAACAGGTTCGTCGTCGATCCGGGATAGCCGGGAATTGGCGTGTCGTAGGCCATGCCTCTGACGACCCGGTCGGGGACCCAGCGAACGCGAAACTGTCCGTGTTCGTCTCGGTAGTGCTCCGTACGGCCGCCAAGCTTTACGTCGAAGGTGATTTCGGATCGGACGATCTCCCATGGATTCCCGAACCGCAGCCACTTGTCCGTGACTTCCACCTGCCAGCCATCCCGAATCACCTGATCGAAGATGCCGAATTCGTAACGGAGGCCGTAACCGATGGCAGGGACATTCAATGTCGACAGCGAATCCATGAAGCACGCGGCCAGGCGGCCGAGACCACCGTTCCCCAGCCCCGGCTCCTCTTCCTGTTCGAGCAGGACAGGAAGATCCTGGTCGAACTGCGCGAGCGCCTGTTCGGCGGCATCCCAGATGCCGAGATTGATCAGGCCGTTGCCGAGATGCGGGCCGACCAGGAACTCTGCCGACAGATACGCCACGACCTTGTGGCCGCCGCGGACCTGGGTCATGGTGTCGAGCGTCGTGATGTAGCGGTCGATCATGCGATCACGGACGGTGTAGGCGAGTGCCATATACCAGTCGTTGCGGGTGGCGTGCTGGGGCAGCTTCCCCTGAAGACACCGCAAGTTATCGAGGAGCGCGCGAGCGATTGTGTCCGTGCCTGAGCCGGTGCGAATGCTCACGGCACCAGTTTGGTTTCCTGCACCGGTCCCGGTCTGCATGATTGTTGACGCCTCCCGAAATGGCCGACCTTTCGCTTACAGCACTAGTCGTTCCAGCGCGAATGGCCGTCGCGCGGTGCCAAGCCCGGCCGGATTCACTGGGAAATCGGTAGTATCTACTCGGATTCGTGGCCGCGAGGAACGCAACCACCAAGCCGGCGCCTCAGAGGACCACGGTATACCGGAGGTGTAACAATCGCCACAAGTGGTTTGAAGCCCTCGTACGACAGCGGCGAACGAGCGGCCTTTACAATCGGATCGACCGGTGCTCGCCGTAGCGCGTTGCCCAAAGGGGGACGCGAGCGGGCGCAGCGAGGCGAGCCACGCGAACGGAAGCACCCGAGGACGCCCGAAGGGGCACGCGAGCGAGCGCAGCGAAGCGGGCCACGCGAACGGAGCGAGCCGGCGTAGCGGCTCGCGAGAGAGCGTGTAAGGGAGTCCGAGGGGCGACGCCCCTCGGAGTGATCAAACGATGACGATGCAACGGTCCGATGCTCTCGTGTTCTTTGGCGCGACCGGCGACCTCGCCTACAAGAAGATCTTTCCGGCGCTTCAGGCGATGGCGCGACGCGGCAAGCTGGACTTTCCCGTGGTCGGCGTGGCGAAGTCCGGCTGGACGCGGGAGCAGCTCATCGAACGAGCTCGATCGTCGGTGTCGGAGAACGGCGGCGGTGAGGATCCTGACGCGTTTTCGAAGCTCACGGCACAGCTCCGCTACGTGGACGGAGACTACAACGATCCCGGGACGTTCTCCCAGCTCCGTTCGGAGCTGACCGGCCGTGTCCGTCCGATCCACTACCTGGCCATCCCACCGAGCATGTTTCCCACGGTGATCACGCGGCTTGCCGACGCCAACTGCACCACGAATGCGCGGGTCATCGTCGAAAAGCCATTCGGCCGCGATCTCGCGTCCGCACTGGACCTGAACCGCGTGCTGCACGGCGCCTTTCCTGAAGCGGCCATTTTCCGGATCGATCATTTTCTTGGCAAGGAAGCGGTGCAGAACATCCTCTACTTCCGCTTCGCCAATGCGTTTCTCGAGCCGATCTGGAACCGCAACTATATCGAGAACGTGCAGATCACCATGGCCGAAAGCTTCGGCGTGAAAGGACGGGGCAAGTTCTACGAGGAAACCGGCGTCGTGCGCGACGTCATCCAGAATCACCTGTTTCAAGTCGTGACCTACCTCGCCATGGAAGCACCGTCGTCGACCTACGCCGAGGCGATCCGTGACGAGCAGGCGAAGGTGCTGCGGACGATTCCGCCGCTCAAGCCAGAGGACCTTGTGCGAGGTCAGTTCATCGGCTATCGCGACGAGCCCGGGGTCGCGAAGGACTCTCAGGTTGGAACGTATGCGGCGCTTCGTCTCAGCGTGGACTCATGGCGCTGGGCAGGCGTGCCGTTTTATGTACGCGCTGGGAAGAGCCTGGCGACCACCGTGACCGAAGTGCTCGTAGAGTTCAAGAACCCGCCGCAGGTGGTCTTCAACGAACCGACGCCACGGGTCGGCAATTATGTGCGCTTGCGTCTCGGCCCCCAGGTCGGTATCGCACTTGGCGCGCGGGCAAAACGGCCGGGAGAAGGGATGTCGGGTCGCGCCGTTGAGCTGTCAGTGGTCGAACAGCCGACCGGAGGATCTCTCGGCGATTACGAACGATTGCTTGGGGACGCGATCGCGGGAGACGCGACGCTGTTCGCGCGCCAGGACGTGGTGGAAGCGGCCTGGGCCATCGTCGATCCGTTGATTGCGAATCCGGGCGGGGCGTTCGAGTACGAGCCGGGATCTTGGGGTCCCGCCCAAGCCGACCGGCTCGTCGCGGAAGTTGGCGGTTGGAACACGCCGCAGTAGCCGCGCACTCCCTCCAGCATTTCGGAGCCACTCCGACCGCCACGAACATTCGTGGGACCCACCGGCAGACCGGTCTCGATGAACAGCAAGAAAGCCGTTCCGATTGTGTGTTTTACGCGGGCTGGGAGGACTCTGCAATCGGCACGGCCCGTGCTAGACGCACGAAAACGCATTTTTGCTGCGGCTGTTGATCAGGAGGGGCCCGTGGGGTCCGACACACATCTGGAAATGCGCCGCCCGACTGTCCGCCAAGCCCTCTATCGCTCCTGTTGCCTGATTGGCATCTGTGTTCTGGCTGTTGTCGTCACGGTCCGCGCGACCGGTACCGCCGCCGTCGGCTCGATGCTGAACGCACAGGCTGCTGGCGCTCAGGGCAAGCCCTCGTCGCCTCAGGCCAAACCACAGGCACCTGCAACCGGGTCCCAGGCGAAGCCCCCGGCGCCGCAAGGCGAATACGCCGGCACAGACGTTTGCATCACCTGTCATACCGATCAAGAGAACTCGCTCAAGGGCACACCGCACGGCCAGGCGAAGAACTCCCGGTCGCCGATGGCCGCGCACGGATGCGAATCCTGTCACGGCCCGGGGAAGGCCCACGCGGACGACGAGGCGAGCGGGCACATCATGAAGATCAAGGAGATGAAGCCCGGTGAGGTCAATGCGATCTGTCTGACCTGTCACAACCGAGGCACGCACGCCGCATGGGAAGGCAGTGCCCACGACCGCCGTAACCTGTCGTGTACGACGTGCCACAGCGTTCACAGCCCGAAATCGCTCGAACATCAGCTCGTCAAGAAGACGCAAACCGAAGTCTGCGCGACCTGTCATCGACTCCAGGTGGCGAAAACCGAGCGCGCCGTTGCACACATGCCGGTTCGCGAAGGCAAGCTGTCGTGCTCGTCATGTCACAACCCGCATGGGTCGATCAGCAACGTCAAGAACCTGAAGACCGGAAGCTCGGTCTCGGAGCTTTGCATAAGTTGTCACACGGAAATGCGAGGACCGGTGCTGTGGGAGCACGCGCCGGTGCGAGAGAACTGCGCCACCTGTCACGATCCGCACGGGTCATCGAACGACCGGATGCTCGTCGTCAGGATGCCGATGCTCTGCCAGCGCTGTCATGTGGCGACCAGGCACCCGGCAACGCTGTACGACAAGGACGAAATCACGACGAACAAGAGCAACCGCATGTTCGGACGCTCGTGTGTGAATTGCCACTCCAATATTCACGGCTCGAATCACCCATCGGGCCAGTTCTTCATGCGGTAGCCGATGGAGGGATACATGCGCCGTCTCTTGCTTGTTCATATCCTCTGCGGCTTAGGACTCGCGCTGCCTGCGATTGCGCGGGCGCAGGCCACCAGTCCGCCGCCGTCAACCACCGGATCGCAGGCCAAGCCTGCGGCTCCCGCCCAGCCCGCTCCTGCGACAGCGCCGGAGGAGGAGCGCAGCCTGTTCGATCAGACCTGGCATCAGTTTCAAATCGGTGCGCGCCTGAGCAACATCGACGGCGATCCGGCGCGATTCCAGCGTTACCAGGACATGCGCAACGGCGTGCTCTTCACCGATGCCAAATACGCGACCGAAGGGCCAGACGGTGTGTGGGGCTTCCGGGCAACCGCAGACAATGTCGGGTACCGCGATCAGCGGTACTTCGCAAACTACGAGCGCACGGGTCGCTTCAACGTATCCGGGCTCTGGGATCAAATCCCGCAGTTCTACAGCGTTGACACCAAGACGCCATACGTCCACACCGGGGACAATCTCGAGCTCGACGACAATACGCAGCGAGCGGTCCAGAACGGTGCGTTCAACCCGACGCCACTGAACGCATGGCTCCCCATCGCTTCGCAGTTCGACCTGCGCGAGCGGCGCGACATTGGCAACGTCAACTTCGTCGCGACGCCGACACCGCAGATCGACGTGAGGGCGTCGTTTACGACTCAGCGTCATAACGGCGAGCTGCCGTGGGGGGCCAGTTTCGGCTTCGGGAACGACGTCGAGGTGGCGTTGCCGTACGACTCGCGGACGAACGACTTCACCCTGGGTGCCGAGTGGACCAACATGCGCAACATGCTCAACGTTGCGTACAGCGGGTCGTGGTTCGACAACCTAGACAATCCGCTGATTTGGGACAGTCCGCTTCGGCTGGACGACTCAGCCACCAGCGGGCCTGGCCGTGGACGAACGAATCTCTGGCCGTCGAACTCCGCGCAGACTGTGAGCATTGGCGGCTATTCGAAGTTTCCGCATCGCACGCAGCTCACCGGATTCATCTCATTCGGATCGTGGAAGAACGACGAGACGCTTCAGCCGTTTACCATCAACTCCGCGTTGCCGCAGCTCGCATTGCCGCGAAGCACCGCCGCGGCCGACGCCGGCGTCTTCTCGACCAACCTGAATCTCGTGTCCCGGCCGGAGATGGACTGGCGCTTCAGTGCGCGCTTCCGGCGGTATGACTATTCGAACAACACGCCGCCTTTCCCGATGACCCAGTTCATCAACTACGACACGTCCGTGGCCTCGACTGGACCTCCGGATCTCTTCGCGCACAGTCGAACGAATTTCGACGCGGACGCCACCTGGACCAAGCTGCAGCCGGTGGCACTGACGGTCGGATACAGCCGGGCCAACACCGGCCACGATTTCCGGATCTTCGAAGGCACCGGCGAGAACGTCTTTCGTCTCACGGCCGACGCCATGGGTTCGCAATTCTTCTCGTTCCGCGCGCAGTACGAGCACGGATCAAAAACTGGTTCCGGGTTGGATGAGGAGCTGCTCACTGAGATTGGCGAGCAGCCAGGCATGCGTCACTTCGACATCGCGAACCGGAATCGCGACAAATTCACTGGTCAGGTCGATTACACGCCGAGCGAAATCTGGACCTTCAGCGCCTCGGCGGGTTTCGGCAAGGAAGACTTCCCCGACAGCGAGTTCGGCCTGGAGAAAACGGATTTTCAAACATTCTCACTCGCTGCGGACGCCCATCTTCCGAACGGGTTCACCGGCGGTGCCACCTACAACTACGAACACTACTCCGGCGATCAGCGCTCGAGACAAGCGAGCCCGGGCTCGACGCCTCCCCAGGAAGACGACCCGAAACGCGACTGGACCGTCAACTCGAAAGAGCGCGTGAACTACTTCTCGCTTTACGCCGCGCCGCCGAGGATCGGGCCGCACACCGAAGTGCGCCTGTCGTATGACTACAGCTATGCGCTGGGGAGCTACTTCTACGCGATCGTTCCCGGCGGACCACTCACGCCGCCGAACCAGCTGCCGGACGTGTACAACAAGCTTCAGCAGCTGCATATCGACGTCCGACACAAACTCTCGAACCGGCTGGCAGCGACCTTTTCATATCTGTACGAACCATTCCGGGTGTACGACTTTGCCTTCGACCAGAGCGTCGTCAACAGCATCGTGCAACCCAGTTCGCTGGTGATGGGGTATATATATCGACCGTATACCGCGAACTCGTTTCAGTTCGGCGTCAGGTATTTCTGGTGATGGCACCTGGCGCCCTCATCAGGGAGGCTGCATGTTGAAGACGTTTTGCACACGAAGAATTGTGCGCGCCACCGCGCTCGCGTTCACTGTCGGGCTGGCTGCTCCTTTGGCGGCAGCGGCGCAGGATGCTGCGCTGATCAAGAAGGGAGAGCAGGTGTACGCGGCGCAGAAATGCGCCACGTGTCATTCAATCGCCGGTAAGGGGAAGAAGACGAATCCGCTCGACGGCGTGGGCGGGAAACTGAGCGCGGATGACATCAAGCAATGGATTGTCGACCCAAAGGGGATGGCGGCGAAAGCCAAGTCGACGAAGAAACCACCCATGGCGGCCAAGTACACCAGCCTGCCGGCCGCAGATCTCGACGCGCTGGTGGCCTACATGGCCAGCCTCAAGTAGCGAACCCAGGTGAGACGGCTCGAGGCGCTCGCTCGTCATCCGGTTGCGATAGTCGGCGCGTTGATCACCACGGCGTCCGCTGTGGTGTTCATCGCGTTGCTGATCGCCGAGCTCCTCGGGCTGTTCGAGAATCCGTACTCCGGTCTCGTCGTTTTCATCGCGCTACCCGCCGTTTTTTTCTTCGGTCTGCTGCTCATCCCGCTGGGAATGTGGCTCCAGCAGAGGAAGCTACAGCGCGATCCCGCTGCCGCGACCGACTGGCCGGTTATTGATCTTGGGCGGCCGCACGTGCGCCGGCGGCTGCTGCTGTTTACCGCCCTCACTGCGGTGAACGTCATCGTCCTGCTCATTGCGGGATACGGCAGCCTGCACTGGATGGAATCGCCGACGTTCTGCGGGCAGGCCTGTCACACGCCGATGGAGCCGCAGTTCACAGCATGGCAGAACGGTCCGCACGCCAAGGTGGCGTGCGTGAGATGCCACATCGCCGAAGGGGCGCAAGGATTCGTGCAGGCGAAGCTCGCGGGCACGAGGCAACTCGCCCACGTGATAACCAACTCGGTGCCCAAGCCAATCCCGCCAGGCGCGCACATGGCTCCCGGCGGGCAGGCGCAAACCTGCCAGACGTGTCACCAGCCTCACCGTGTCGTCGGCGATCCCGTTCACGTGTTCCGCGAGTTTGCCGACGACGAAGGCAACACGGAGGCGACCACCATTCTCAAGATGCACCTCGGCGGTCCCGAGTCGGAAGGGCGATCGATTCACTGGCATGCGGATCCGGCAAACCGGGTCGAGTACGTCGCGACCGGCCCGGATCGTCAGACGATCATTTACGTCAAAGCGACCGATGCGAAGGGGCAGGTGAAGGAGTTCCGCGCCGCCGATGCGACCGACCAAACGATCAGCAGCGGTGTTCGTCGGACCATGGACTGCATCGACTGCCACAACTCGGTGGGCCACCCATTCGCGGGTGAAGCGACAAAGGGCGTCGACCGTACGATTGCGAGCGGACAGGTGAGCTCCAGCCTTCCGTTCGTCAGGCGTGAAGGTGTTCGCCTGGTGACCGCCGCCTATCCGAGTCATGAGGCGGCTGCGACCGCGATCGATCAGGGCCTCCGCGACTTCTACAATACACAGAGCAACGTCGATCAGCAGGCAGTGGGCCACGCCTCGACGGCACTTCAGGGCCTCTACACGAGAACTGTTTTTCCGACCATGAAGGTGACGTGGGGTGCCTACCCTGACAACCGGGGCCACATCACTTCGCCGGGCTGCACGCGGTGCCACGACGACGAGCACAAGGCGAAAGACGGATCGGCCATCAGCGGCGACTGCGAGTACTGCCACAAAGAGCTACAGAAGCAAGCGTCATCAAACTGACGGGCGGAGGTCGCAATGAACAAGCCCCGGGATGGACGAGGCGTCAGCCGAAGAGATGTGCTGAGGCTGACGGTGGGCGGCAGTACTGGTCTTGCCGTCGGCGGCCTTCTCGACTGGCCCGCGGTTCGAGCGGCGACCAAAGATCTGAAGCCTTCCGATATCAACGAATTCACGACCTCGTGCAACTTCTGCTCGTGCGGCTGCGGCATGATTGCCCAGGTCCGAGACGGCAAGCTGCTCAAGATGGAAGGCGATTACGATCACATCGTCAATCGCGGATCCCTGTGCGTCAAAGGCATTTCGATGTTCGCGACGCACGCCTCACCGCAGCGGCTCACCAAGCCGCGCTACCGGGCGCCGGGAACCGATCACTGGGTGGAGATCTCCTGGGACGACGCGATCGCACGGGTCGCGAAGAAGATTCGCGAGACACGCGACGAGACATGGATCGCCACCGAGAAGGTGGATGCGCCTGACCTGTCCGTCGATCGCGCGTCGGGCGATCGACTCCAGAATGCCCCACGGTTCATTCCTCACGCAGGCGGCAAGAGGGACGTGCCGGTCAATCGCACCGACGCGATCGGCTTCATGGGCGGAGCCCAGAACACGAACGAGGAGTGTTACCTCTTTCAAAAGGCGGCCCGGCTGCTGGGCATGGCCTACGTCGAACATCAGGCCCGACTTTGACATAGCCCAACCGTCCCCGGTCTGGGGGCATCATTCGGGCGTGGAGCGATGACCAACCACTGGGTCGACCTCCAGAACTGCAAGACGATCCTTGTCGAAGGCAGCAACGTCGCCGAAAACCATCCGATGGCCTTCAAGTGGATCCGGAAGGCCCAGGAGAACGGCGCCAAGCTGATTCACGTCGATCCGCGATTTACGCGAACGTCGGCGGGAGCCGACATCTACGCGCGCCTTCGTCCCGGCACCGACGCGGCCTTTCAGAACGCGATGATCAACCACATCATCGTCAACAAGCTCTACGACGAAGACTACGTCGTCACGCACACGAATGCGCTCTATCTGAGCGACGAAGCGTTCGACTTCAAGGACGGTCTTTTCAGCGGCTACGACGAGACCACCCACTCCTACGACACCAAGACCTGGGGATACCAGCTCGACGCGAAGGGCTACGCGCGGATTGCCAAGAGCCTGGACGATCCACACTGCGTGTTCGCGCGGCTGAAGACCTTCGTCTCGCGCTACACGCTGGAAATGGGCGAACGGGTCACCGGTGTGCCGGCCGATCAGATCAAATTGATCGCGGAGACGATGGCGGCTAACCGGCCGGGCTCGATCCTCTACGCGCTTGGGATGACCCAGCACACGACCGGCGTCCAGGGAATTCGATCGTTCACGATCCTGCAGCTCCTGCTCGGCAACATCGGCAAGCCCGGCGGCGGTGTCAACGCATTACGTGGCGAACCGAATGTGCAGGGCGCGTGCGACATGGCGGTGCTCTACAACTACTACCCGGGCTACCTCAACTCACCGACCAACGCCGAACCGACGATCTACCACTATGTGCGCAAGAACGGGGTTGCCGACAGCCGCTACCTGGTGAACACGCTGAAGGCATTTTTCGGCGACGCCGCCACCTTCGAGAACGACTACCGCTACGAGTGGCTGCCCAAGCGCGACGCCGCCAAAGACTACGGCACGATGCCGATGTTCGAGGACGCCCTCGCCGGGAAGCTGAAGGTGCTGTGGGTCGTCGGCCAGAATCCCGGTGTGACGCTGCCGAATCTCAAGCTGGTTTTCGACGCGATGGCGAAGCTCGAGACGCTCGTCGTCCAGGAGATCTGGGAGACCGAGACGGCGGCGTTCTGGAAGCGGCCCGGAGTAGACCCGAAGACCATCAACACCGAAGTCATCCTCCTGCCTGCCGCGTTCTTCATGGAAAAGAACGGCACGATCAGCAACTCGGGCGGCATGGTTCAGTGGCGGCACGCGGCAGTGAAGCCGCCGGGCGAGGCCAAGCCCGACGGCGAGATCGTGGACCTGGTTTTTCGTCAGGTGCGCGATCTGGTCAAGGACTCGACGAAGCCGCAAGACGAGATCGTCCAGAAGGCATTCTGGACCTACACGACGGCCGAAGACGTCCTGCGCGAGATCAACGGCTACGCGCTTCGCGACAACCCCGAAACCGGCCTCAAGAAGGGGGATCTCGTTCGCAAGGTCAGCGATCTTCGCAGCGACGGATCGACATCATCGGGATGCTGGATCTATGCGGGCGTGTTCGGCGGCGGCGAGAACCTGTCGAAGCGCCGCGACTCGAAAACGGATCCGGGAGGCCTCGGCCTTTATCCCGGTTTCGGGTGGACCTGGCCGAACAACATGCGCATCCTCTACAACCGCGCGTCGTGCGACAAGCACGGCAAACCGTATCCGGACGTGAAGCCGATTGTCTGGTGGGACGAGCAGGCGAAGCGCTGGACCGGGCACGACGTGCCGGATGTTCCTGTGCCGACCGACGGACCGGCGACGCCGAACGGACAGCGTGCGTTCCATCTCAGCGCCGAGGGCGTCGGCCGCTTGTTCGCAGCCGTCTACAAAGACCCCGACCCAAGGTACACGGACTACTGGCGCGACGTCGCCTACGTGCCCAAGGACGGGCCGCTCCCGGAAATGTATGAGCCCGTCGAGAGCCCGGTGGAGAACCTTCTTCATCCGAAAGTGAAGAGCAATCCGACGCTCAAGTATCCGCGCGTCAAGTCGCATCAGCCGATCGGCACCGCCGACAAGTTCCCGTATGTGCTGATGACGTCAACGGTTGCCGAACACTGGTGCTGCGGATCGACAACCCGAAACATTCCGTGGCTGAACGAGCTCGTGCCCGAGCCGATGGTGGAGTTGCCCGCCACGCTCGCCACGAAACTCGGGATTCAATCGGGCGACTGGGTGAAAGTGTCGTCGGCGCGTGGCGAGCTCGAGGTCAAGGCGCTCGTCACGCCGCGCATGAAAGCGCTCAACATTGGCGGCCAGGACGTCACCGTGGTCTGGATGCCGTACAACTGGGGGTTCCAGGGGTTGTCGACCGGCGCGAGCGTGAATCACCTCACGATCGATGCCGGTGACCCCGGAGCGGGCACCCAGGAAAGCAAGGCCTGTCTCGTCAACGTCGTCAAGAGCGACCGACAAGCCAGGCGGAGATCGGATTCACCAAGGGGACGCACATGAGCGAGGCTGTCGGCACCGGCCCGATCAGGACCACGCTGATCGACATCGCCAACTGCATCGGCTGCCGCGCGTGCCAGGTGGCCTGTAAGCAGTGGAACGAAAAAGACGGCGAGGAGACGTCTTTCGAATCGGACCTGGGCTTCCAGAATCCGGCGACCCTGAGCGCGAAAACCCTCACGCTGATTGCGTTCCATGAAGTCGAGAACCCCGCGTCGCCGGGCGGCGTGGAGTCGGCGTTCGTGATGCAGCGGTGTCTCCACTGCCTGGAGCCGGGTTGCGTGTCCGCGTGCCCAACGACCGCACTCCACCGGCAGCCCGACGGTCCGGTCTCGTACGACGTGGACAAATGCATCGGCTGCCGCTACTGCCAGCTGGGATGTCCGTGGGATGTGCCGACGTCGGAATGGAACTCGCACGCGCCAAAGATCTCGAAGTGCACGCACTGCGCGGACCGCATCGAACAGCCCGTGCCGATCGCGTTTAACGGCCAGGCGCTCTCAGCCAACGAGAGCAAGCGATTCAGCGGAACGATCGCAACTCCCGCCTGCGTGAAGGCGTGCCCCGCCGACGCGCTGCGCTACGGCACTCGCGACGAGATGCTTGCGGAAGCGCACAAGCGCATCGCCGCCAGGCCCGACAAGTACGTCAATCACGTCTACGGCGAAAAGGAGCTGGGCGGAACGAGCGTGCTGTACATCTCGAAGGTGCCGTTCGAGAAACTCGGCTTCCCCACGTTCGGCGAGAAGCCATTCCCGGCGTTCACCAAAACGGCGCTCGGTGCAGTTCCTCCGGCAGTGATGGCCGTCGGCGCTTTGCTCGGCGCCTCTTACGCGTTCTTCCGGAAGCGGGCGCAGAGAGTGGCGGACGAGGCGGCCGCAACAAGACATTCGCATGATCACGTTCACGTCGAATTCGAGCCGTTGAAGGCCGCGATCAGCACGCCTTTCAATTGGCTCCTCCTGCTGCTGATGGCGTTTGGCGCCATTACCTTCGTCGCGCGCTTCGCGCTCGGCCTCGGCGGCAGCACGAACCTTTCCGATACCTATCCGTGGGGTTTGTGGATTCTGTTCGATCTGGTGTGGATCGCGGTTGCCGCGGGCGCGTTCGCGCTTGCCGGCATAATCTACGTCTTCCAGCGAAAAGATCTCTACGGGCTCGGCCGCACGGCGGTTCTGATGGGCCTCCTGAGTTACTCCTTCGTGACCGTCACTCTGCTCGCCGACCTCGGCCTGCCGTGGCACGCCTACCAACTCGCGCTGCAGGCGCCGGAGCATTCGGCGATGTTTGAGGTTTCATGGTGCGTCGGTCTGTACGTCACGATCCTCCTGCTCGAATTCCTGCCGGTGCCGTTCGCGCACTTTGGCTACAAGAGCGCGGCCGATGCGCTGCGGCGTTGGAACGGCGCCTATGTGGCGGCCGCTGTCACGTTGTTCGTCTACTTGCTGTCGCGGAACCCGCTTTACGCCCTCGCCACAGCCGTGGTGTTCGGCACACTGGCGTGGATCTTCCGCGCCCGTGACGACCACGCCGAGCCCATCATGCTGGCCATCGCCGCGGTAACGTTGTCGACGATGCACCAGAGTTCGCTTGGATCGCTGTACTTGCTGATGCCAAACATGCTGGCACCGCAGTGGTGGTCGCCGGTGATGCCGGTCTCGTTTTTCCTGTCATCGATCGCGGCGGGCACCGCGCTGGTGATCCTGATCGACATGTGGATCGCGAAGGGATGGCGCCGTCCGCTAGACATGACGCGACTCGCCTCGGTCGGACAAATCGCGTTCTGGTCGCTCCTGGTCTACCTCCTGTTCAGGCTGGGCGACATGGCGGTTCGCGATCAGTTCAGTGGCGCGTTCAAGGGCACGCTCGGCATCGCGTTCGCCGCCGAAATCATCCTCGGCGGCGTGGTGCCGTTGATCCTGCTGGGGAGCAAATCGTTGCGGCAACGTCCTGGCGTGCTGTTCGCGAGCTCCCTGCTCGCGGTGCTTGGCGTCGCTTTCAACCGCATGAATGTCGTGATCTTCGGCATGAATTTCCGCGGCAGGATGCCCTGGGATATGGCGGAAAGCTACATGCCGTCGATTGTCGAATGGGGCATTTCGATCGGGCTCATCGCCGCAACGATCTTCCTGTTTGGTCTGGTTGCCCGGTTGATGCCGATTCTCACCAAGGCGCAACCTGGCGAAGTTGCACTGAGTCGATGACGCTGGATTCCTGGCTGGAGGCCCATCCCTACCTTCGGCCGCTCGCCGAGCTTTCGGCAGAGGTCGATCGCGCAGCCGCCGAAATTGAGATCCCCGAGGCGCCCGTCCCCGACTGGGATGACTACCGATCTGATTTTCTCGCCGGCGTGACGCTGTTGCAGAGCGCTGACGCCGCGGTCGATCTCGACCCGGGCGGCCGAACGGCAGCCGCATTGATCGAGAGACTGGCGCTGGCTGGGTCGTCCGGGTGGCTCGCGGCGGAGACCCGCCCTCTCCATGCGGAGTTGGTGCGCGACCCTCACGCGGCGCGCCACATTGTCGGTCTTCTGGTGCAGGAGCAGAGCGCTGCGCCGCCCTTCGCCGGGTTGATGCGTTATCTGGGTTGGAGAGTCATGGCACGGTTTATTGGCCCAATCGTGCTCGCCTTCAACAGCTGGCGCGACGAGGAGAAGTGGCATCGCAGGTATTGCCCAACCTGCGGATCGTTGCCGGCAATGGCGCAGCTTGTCCCTGAAGAGCATGGGCATCGGCGTCACCTGTCGTGCGGTTGCTGCGGCACGCGTTGGCGGTATGGCCGAACGATGTGTCCGTTCTGCGAAACCGACACGCAGCGGCTTTCTGTCGTGTCGGTCGAAGGAGAGGGCGGCCTCCGCATCGATTACTGCGACTCGTGCCGCGGGTACCTGAAGTCGTATGTCGGCGAGGGGAACGAAGCACTGCTGCTCGCGGATTGGACGTCACTGCACCTGGATCTTCTCGCGATCGATCGCGGGCTGACTCGCCAGGCGGTCTCGCTCTACGAGCTCGAGCCTGCTTTGCAGCAATAGGCCGTCAAAGAACTCCTATCCTTTAGATCCTCGCAGCGTCTCCCCGATCGTGGAGGCGGCTGGCGACGGCAAAGAAGAATCCCGTCGACCATCCCGCCATCAGGATGCCGGTCAACGCTTCGATTCCGCCGAGCAGCCGCCATTCCGGCGGCAGGACCAGATCACCGTAGCCCGTCGTTGTGTAGGTGACCATGCTGAAGTAGAAGGCCGACTGCATTCCGGCCATCGCCCCCTTCCAGTCGTAGAACGCCGCCCACACCGCAATTTCCAACAAGTGCAGCAGGATCATCCACGCGGCGACCAGGATGAAGAGCCATGAACCGCGCCAGAACTGGAGCGTCGACGACGTGTGGCGGCGCACACGTCCGAGCGCCCACGTGACGCCGCCTGCATGAATGACCACGCAGAACGCCATCAGGCAACCGCCGATGAGCAGTTTTACGATCATCTGGGACGTGCGTCAGGACGCTGTGCTTTACGGGAGCACAGCCTGTGCCTCGACGACTGCTCTTCGCTGCACGGCGCGAACTGTTGCGACGAAGAGAGTTGAGTGGCGCCGACTTCGGAAGGCCCCGGGGACGGGAGACGAGGTGGCTCCGTCCCGCCGGAGGTCCTTTGCGGATTCCGGAGGGCCTCTGCGTGCGTGTCAGACTGCGCGCCGAGGACGCCTCGGACTGCTCGCCGGTCCGTGAGGAGTGATTCCTGTTATTCTGCCGGCCATCCGTCGATGACACTCGCAGCCGGTTCCCGCCTCGGTCGTTACGAAATCATCGGATCCCTTGGCGCCGGAGGAATGGGTCAGGTCTATCGGGCGCGCGACGCCAGGCTCCAGCGCGACGTGGCGATCAAGGTTCTTCCCGCCCACCTGGCGGCATCACCGGATGCGCGCGCGAGGTTCGAGCAGGAAGCCCTCAGCGTCGCAAAGCTGTCGAACCCCAACATTCTCTCGATCTTCGAATTCGGTGAGCAGAACGCCATTGCCTACGTCGTGACCGAGCTCGTCGACGGCGAGACCCTGCGCGCCAGAATCGAGGCCGGCCCGATGCCGCAACGGAGGGCGGTTGCCTACGCGCTGCAGATTGCGCGCGGCATCGCGGCGGCGCATTCGCGCGGCATCGTGCATCGCGATCTCAAACCCGAGAACGTGATGATCACACGCGACGATCACGTGAAGATCCTGGACTTTGGCCTCGCCAAGCCGGTCGGCTCCGCTCCCGACGACGAGACGCGCATGGCCGGTGTGCAGACGACGGCCGGAACCGTCCTGGGCACGTTCGGGTACATGGCTCCTGAGCAAGTACGCGGGGTCGTCATCGATTACCGCGCGGATATGTTTGCGTTTGGCGCCGTGCTCTACGAGATGCTCAGCGGCGAGCGAGCATTCAAGGGAGAGACCGCCGCCGACACCATGACGGCGATCCTGACGAAAGAGCCTGCGGAGCTTGATACAGTACGGCTGTCCATCTCTCCCGCCGTCGACCGGATCGTTCGTCGGTGCCTCGAGAAGTCGCCGGAGCTGCGCTTTCAGTCTGCGAACGATCTGGCGTTCGCGCTGGAGACGCTTTCGACCACCTCGTCCGAATCTACGGCGCGAATCGAACCCGCATTCCCTCCAGCTCCATTCACTCGAGGCAAAGCTTGGTTGCCCTGGAGCGTTGCCGCGGCGTGCTTGGCACTGGCGCTGATGATTTCGATCGAGAAGCCTTCACCGGCAGCACCGGACCTTCCCTGGCAGCAATTCACCGCCGTCACCGAAGCAAGCGGAGTTGAGACGTCCCCTGCTCTGTCGCCGGACGGGAGTACCGTCGCGTATGTCATGGATGTGAACGGCAGTTGGGACATTTACGGCCAGCGCGTCGGCGGCAGGAACGCGACGCCGATCGTCAACGATCCCACGCGCAACGAAGGCGGACCGGCGTACTCGCCTGATGGGACGCGCATCGCATTTCACGAGTCCGATGATGACGGCGGGATTTTCATCGCCGGCGCGACGGGGGAATCGGTGCGGCGTTTGACGGACTTCGGCTTCGATGCCGCATGGTCTCCCGATGGCAAGCACATCGCGTTCTCGACGGAGGAGGTTCACGAACCTTCGCAGCGCCTCACGATCAGCGCGCTGTACGTTGTGGATACGGACGGCGGCACGCCGCGGAAGATCGTCGAAGACGATGCGATTCAGCCCTCGTGGTCACCGGCAAACGATTGGATCGTCTATTGGAGTACGAACGGCGGGCAGCGCGACCTCTTCACAGTGGCGGCAGCGGGCGGCCCACGCATCCAGCTCACCAACGATGCCGCTTTTGATTGGTGCCCGGTGTGGTCACCCGACGGGCGATTCGTGTACTTCTCCAGCGACCGCGGCGGCGCGATGAATCTGTGGCGTCTGCCAATAAATCATTCGAGTGGGCGCGCCAGCGGCCCGCCGACTCCGGTCACCACCGGCGTCCAGGCGTCGGCAAGCCTGCCCTCGTTCTCCAGGGACGGCGCACGGATGGCCTTTCGGTCTCGCGTCGCGTCGGTCAATCCTGTCGCCATCCCCTTCGATCCCGCCACTTCTCGGGTCGGCACGCCGCGTGTGCTCGACGGATCGAACAACGTCCGCTTGCCGAGCGACGTCTCGCCAGACGGCACCCACATCGCGTACTTCAGCATCGGTGAGCGTCAGGAAGACATTTTTATCGGGACCGCCGATGGGAAGAACATTCGTCGTGTGACCGACGATGCCGCACGGGACCGCAGCGCGATGTTCACCCACGACGGCCAGTCGGTCGTGTTCTATTCCAACCGCGACGGGGCCTGGGCGATCTGGACCATCAAGATCGACGGCAGCAACTTGCGGAAGCTCGGCGGTGCCGAGGGCGGTGCGATTTATCCGGTTGTGTCGCCGATTGACAGCACCGTCGTGTTCACCCCCACGAAGGCGGAACTTGGAGTCTTGTCTGTGCCGATTGTGGGCGGACAGCCGTCCATCCTTCCGGGCTCTAGAACTTCAATCGGCGATTTCTCTGCGTCATCATGGTCGCCGGACGGAGCGCGCCTGGCTGGAACGCTCACGTCCGGGAGCGGAAGAACGTCAGGCGTCGGGATCTACGATCTCAAAACGCACACGACGACGATCCTTGCTCCCGACGACGCAGGGGGGGTGAGATGGCTTCCCGACAGTCGTCACGTCATGTACTTCAGCAACCGAACCGGGGAGATCGTCGTCATCGATTCCGTCACGCGCCACCGGTCCGTCATATCTGTTCAGCTGCCCGGTCTTCCCACCAACGACGTGTTTGCGATTAGCCCCGACGGGCGAACGATCTATTACGGGGCAAAGCACGCCGAGTCGGACATCTGGATCGCGGAGCGAACCATCCCTCATCACTGATCCTCGAATTTCTATCTCCGAATCCCCGATCCTCGAATCGTTGAATCCAGAAATCCTGCGTTGCGTCGCCGGAATGGTTTGATTCAAGGATCCGAGGATGAGCGATTCAAGGATTGGCGATTCAGGGTCAGTGATTCAGGATCAGTGATCAGTGATGAGGGATTCGAGGGGTCCGCCCGAGGCCACGACCGGACGTGGGTCGTGGCCAGTCATGAGGCGATCTTGACCTATTCCTGAAGAAACCAGGGTCCCGGCGGACCCGACGTCTGGCACGCGACTTGGTCCTTATAGGTCTCACGGCCAGGACATGGAACACCTCTTCGCAGACGTCGCGCGCTCGGCGGCCCTCCTGGTCGAAATGGCGGCCGTCTTCGTCGTCTCGTACGGGGCGCTCGAGTCGTTTGCGAAGTTGGTCTGGATTATTGCCACGCCACGAACGTCGCACGGTGCCCGCAAGGAGCTCTGGCGGGGTTTCGGAATGTGGTTGCTGCTTGGGCTCGAGTTCGAGCTCGCCGCCGATATTATCGGCAGCGTCATTTCCCCCTCGTGGCAGGACATCGGCCAGCTCGGAGCCATTGCCGTCATTCGCACGTTCCTGAACTATTTCCTGGGAAAGGATCTCGAGGAAGCCGAAAAGACCGGTCAGGCAGCTGAGGCTGCAGTGGCCACCGTTGGCGGCCTCGCCTCCATTCCCTCGGTCCGCGGTCGTGAGGGTCCGGGCGTGTGAACGGTTCAGGAAATCCCGGCGACCCTCTGCTCGGTCCCGACGAATTGCCAGTAGAGCAGCAAGTCGTAGGCGATTTTCAGTCCGCCAGCCAGGAAGAACGGGACGCTGATCGTTGAGGCCCCGGCGAACAGCACGCCAACGAACAGCGGACTGACTGCTGCCCCCAGTGTCCGCGCAATTCCAGCGATGCCTCCCGCCGCCGCGCGTTCCTGCGGCATTACGACGCTGATGACGTACGACTGCCGCGCCGGCACATCCATCTGGCTGATGCTGAATCTGACGAGCAGCAAGGTGACCGCCAGCGACAGCGTCGGCATCAGCGGAATCAGGATCAGCAGAACGTTCGACGGCAGGTGCGTCCACACCATCGTTCGAATCAGGCCGAAGCGAGCGGCGAGCCGCGCTGCGAGCAGCGCCGAAAGCCCCGCGAGGAGGTTCGCCCAGAAGAAGATCGGGCCGAGCCGTTCGGGATCGATGCCGAATCGCAGATAGAACCAGTACGCGGCGAAGCTCTGGGCGATGAAGCCGCCGCCGAACGCGTCGAGCGCGAAGAGCGCCGAGAGCTTGACGACGACCTGTCGTGACTGGTCGATCCCCGAGAGGCTGGCGATCGCGCCGCCGCGATGGCGTCGCGGCGCGGCAGCCACGGAGCCCCCATCTCGCGGCAGCTGCCAGAACACCAGCGCCAGCGCCCCACCGAGCGCAGCGTAGAGCAGGACCACAGCACGATACGCATCGACCGGTGACATGCCCGGGCTGAGCAGGCGGATCAGGGCACCTCCAGCCAGGGCTCCGAGCGCCGTCGCGATCGTGCCCGTGAGCGTGTACCAAGCGAACACACGCGTCCGGTTCGCGTCCGTGCTTCGTCGCGCAAGCATGGCCTGTTCAATCGGCAGGAACGGCCCGACCTCCTGACCGCTCGGACTGATGATGCCGATGATCGCCGCGACCAGCAGGAGCCAGAAGCGGGTGGTCAGCGCAAAGACCACGCCTGCCGCCATCATCAGCGCCGCCCCCAACAGCAGCATGCGGCGGTTGCCGGCGCGATCAGCGCGGGTCGTGATGAGCAGGGACATCGCCGTGTCACCGAGGAGGGTGAGTGCGAGCAGCAGCCCCGTTTGCGGCTGGCTGAGCCCGACGCCAACCAGGTAGAAGACGAGGATCACCGAGAGCGATCCATAGGCGAACAGCCGGATGAAACGTGCGACAAACAGCAGCCGGGCGATCGTCGCTTCTGTACTCGAGAGCCTGGCCCCACGATGAAACATAAGTTACGAAATAATTGTAATGGAAATTACAAAATGAAATCTGTGGCTGGGCTTGATCTAGCTGATGCGGGAGCTCTTCAGCGCGGCGCAGGACGCGCGACCACTTTACAGCGTAACATTAGTTACGTGACAGTTCCGCGCTGGCTCCTGCTCGGCCATCAGCTCCCGACCCGCTCATCCAATGCCCGGGTCAAGACCTGGCGTCGTCTGCAGCAGGTCGGCGCGGTACCCGCCAGGAATTCCGTCTACGTCCTTCCCAACACCGACCAGTGCCGCGAAGACTTCGAATGGATTCGAAGTGAGATCGTCGCACTGGGCGGCGAGGCGACGGTCTTCGCCGCCGACGCCATCAGCGACGGCGGGACCGACGACATCATCGCGATGTTTCAACGCGCGCGAGACACGGAGTACGGCACGCTCAAGGCCGAGATCGATCGCCTGGCCAGGGTGAAACGGCGCCGTGGGTTTGAACGAAACGGACCATTCGGACGCACGCTGCGGACGCTTCGCGAACGACTCAGCGGCATCGAAAGCCATGACTTCTTCGACGCGCCCGCGCGGCGCCATACCGCAGACGCGCTTGCAGGGCTGGAAAGGGCGGTGTCCGGGCGAGGAACGCCCGCGTCGGAAAAGCGCCCGTCATTGAGCGCCGACGCATTCCGCGGCCGGCGATGGGTGACCCGCCAGCGGCCGGGCGTGGATCGCATGGCCTCGGCCTGGTTGATCCGCCGATTCATCGATCCGGCGGCAACCTTTGCCTTTGGAGATCGCCCCACGAATTCCGACGTTCCGTTTGACATGTATTCCGGCGAATTCAGCCATCGCGGTGAGTCGTGCACATTTGAGGTGCTTGCCGATCGCTTCGGCTTGAACGACGCCGCCATCACGAAGATTGGACAGATCGTTCACGACCTCGACATGAAGGATGCGGAGTTCGGTCCGCCGGAGGCAGCGGCGGTGGGCCGGATGGTCGAGGGTCTCCGGGCGCTTCACGCCGACGATTCGACTCTGCTCGAGCGTGGAATCTCCATGTTCGATGCGCTTGCGCGCTCGTTCGAGTCCGAAGAAGCCGCCCGCCCCGTCGGACGGTCGACCCGTTCGACCCGACGCCGATCGGGGCAGCGCCAGCGCCGCCGCACCTAAGGAGAAACCATGCGTCGAAACGAGCTCATCATTCTCGGATTGGGTTTTTTATCGGTGTTCACCCCCGCGTCGGTCCGGGCTCAGGACGTGCCGGCGCCATACAAGGACGTGTTGTCGTTCCTCGGAAAGAGCGGCGACTTCAAGGACAACGTGCTCAAGGTCAATATTCCGCGAAACGACGTCACCGTTACCGTCGCCAGCGTCGCCACGCCGACGCCATTCGGCTTTGGTGGCTGGATCGCCATGACGAAGGGCAGCGGCATGGACGTGATGATGGGTGACCTCGTCCTGCTTCAGGATGAAGTCAATCCGGTCATGTCAGCGTTGCTCGAGAACGGCCTCGAGGTGACGGCTCTGCACAACCATTTCTTCTGGGATGAACCGCGGATGTTCTACATGCACGTCCACGGGCACGGTGCGCCGATGGATCTCGCACGCAAGGTCAAGCCGGCCCTGGATCTGATCGGGCGGCAGGCGAAACCATCGTCACCCGGGGCGGCGGCCGCCACACCGCTCAATACGGCGCGAATCGCGCAGCTGGCGGGTCATTCCGGCGACCAATCAGGTGCGGTCTACAAGATCACAGTCGGCCGCGACGATCTCAAGATGACCGAGATGGGGGCGCCAATCAACGCGCGAATGGGATTGAACACGTGGGCCGCGTTCGTCGGGACTGACGACAAAGCCGCAGTTGCCGGCGACGTCGCCATGCTGCCGTCGGAGGTCAACGGTGTCCTCAAGGCGCTCCGCCAAAACGGCCTCGACGTCGTCGCGATCCACCACCACATGCTCGATACGCAGCCCAACGTGATCTTTTTGCACTATTGGGGGACGGGTCCAGCCGACACACTCGCCACTGGCTTCAAGGCGGCGCTCGATCAGCTCGGCAAAGCGAAGGCGTCGCAGTAAAGCTTCCAGCTGCCAGCTTCAGGGCTGCTTGACGCGACCGCCTTCGAGCCATGCCATCAGACGGTCGTCCATGTACGCAAAAAAAGGATTACACGTCAGCCGCATGAGCGTGTCTGCCGGAACCGAAAACACTGCGCGCTCGCCGCGCGGGCTCAGGAGCCCGAGTCGAATCGTCGTCGAAGGCCCGACCGTTTCGTCGCGTCCATAGACTGGATCCGACAATGGAAACGGAATCGCGACGTGCGACAGCGAGAAGACGTCCCGCGGCCAGGCAAGGCCGAGCGGACGCAGGTTGAGAGTTGTCGCGTCGGGCGCGACGGATCTTTCCGCCACCTCGAGGGACGAGGGATCGAGGTTGGTGATCAGCGTCCGTCGATACTTTCGCGGCGACGCGTCAGTCAGGCGGGACAGCAGCGTTGCGTCGGCAGGCTGAATAAACGGTACGAGGCCGGATGCCCGGTTGATATCAAAGAGCACGAGCTCGGAACGCTCGTCAGCAATCACGTCGTACAACGAGTGAACCACAGCCGGCGTACTGACGGTGGCATCCACCAGCGAGTGAAAGGTCAGCACCGGCGGCACCTTGGAGCCGAGCCCGGCGCTGGCGGCGCGCACGATCTGCTTCTGCAGCGTTGTCGTCAACCGCCAGGTCTGCAGTCCTGCGTTGGCGGGAAACGAGTTGTACTTGAACGGGTTGTACTCAGGGTAGATATCCAGCCAGCGTGCCTTCTCGAACGCAGGAACGGGTCCGAGCATGCTGATGACCCGTGCGAGCCATGCCAATGGCTGCACTCCAACCATCGGCGAGAGCAGGACGATGCGATCGGCCTGAGGGTCGCCAGAGCCCTCGAGTGCATCGAACGCGTACTTGAGGACGAGCGCACCGCCATTCGAGTAGCCAACCAGGATCAACGGCTTGCGTTCGCCGATCGTCGAGCGAACGTGGCGGGCGCCGACGCGTACCGCAGCGAGCCAGTCCTCCCAGGTGACGTCGGTCAAGCCGGCGGGGACCGTGCCATGGCCTGGCATTCGCATCGCGACGACGTAGTAGCCGCGCGCGCGGAGGTCTTCACCAATCGTGCGGAAACTGTACGGACTGTCGGTCAGTCCGTGGATGAGTAGCGCCCCTCCGATCGGCGTCGTTTGGGGCTCGAGGATCTGCGTGTGGTTCCAATCAGTCTCGAGCCGTCTCGGAGATGAAATCCCATCAGGATTGTACCGGTTGGCGGGTACCCGCGCCGCTCTATCGAGTCTTTGCTCGATCTGCTCGTGAACCGTGTTGAAAGCTAAGTCCTCGATCCCGATGTAATCGTGGAGCGTCGAGCGCGATGTCAGATCGCTCGCGCGAAAGTCACGCGGGACAACTCGATGCCAGGGTTCCAGATCGGGGAGGCGCCGGCGCGCGCTGACCGCGCCGCCAATGACGATGGTCGCGAAGATCAAGAACGCTGACCAGCCGAGGCGGACGACCCAGCGCCGCAGTGACTGCCGTATGCGTGGAGAGAAGGGCATTCGTACCTGGTTGAGTAATAATGCCCCGAAAAGGTCACGCGCTCTACAAAAGGGAGATCTGAGATGTCTGCACCATCGACGAGGCGGGCAACGTGTGGTGCCCTTCTTTCGATCCTCTCGGTCATCGCGCTGCACCGTGGAGCAACCGCGCAATCGACACCGGCTGCTCCTGACGTATCGAAATACCAGGTTCCGTCACCCCAGATTGTTGCGACCTTCGATACGCCGCCGCTTCCGACCGTCATCGTCAGCCCGACGCGCCAGGTGTTGGCGCTCACGCTGCGCAAGGGAAGCCCGACGCTGGCGGAACTGGCGCGGCCGACGCTTCGGCTCGCCGGCGCGCGTGTCGATCCGAAGAACAACGGCCCTCACCGGACTGCAGCAAACGGCGGCGGCTACGCCATTACGCTCAAGCGAGTGACCGACGGACAGGAGATTCCGGTGACCGTTCCGCCGCAGGCGAGCGTGGCGAATGTTCAGTTCTCTCCCGACGGATCCCGCCTGTCGTTCACCAACACCAGGGATACCGGGATCGACCTGTGGATCGCGGACACGACCACGGGCGTCGCCAAAAAGGTGAGCGGAACGGATCGACTCAACGCCGCCAACGGCGATCCGTGCGACTGGCTGCACGACAACGTCACGGTGCTTTGTCAGATCGTGCCGCCGAATCGCGGTCCAGCGCCGGTTGAACCGCTCATCCCGGCGGGCCCGACCGTGCTCGAGAATCACGACAAGGCGCCGGCGCCGACCTACGAGGACATGATCCGGACATCCCACGACGAGGCGCTCTTCGACTACTACTTCAGCAGCCAGCTCGCGGCCATCGATACGGCTTCCGGGCGTCGAACTGCGATCGGCCATCCAGCGGTGTTCGACACCGTGACGGCTTCGCCCAACGATCAATTCATCCTCGTGTCGCGCGTGACGCGACCGTATTCGCATCTGATTCCCATGGATGGGTTCCCGCAGCAGGTGGAGATCTGGGATCGTCGCGGCGATGTCGCCCGAACGGTCGCGACCATCCCATCACACGAGGGCGTGACGCTGACCGGCGTCCGCACCGGACCTCGCGAGTACCGCTGGCGACCCGATCAGCCCGCGACCCTCGTCTGGGTGGAGGCGCTGGACGGAGGCGATCTGAAGAACAAGGTTCCGTTCCGCGACAAGATCGTCACGGTCGAATCGCCGTTCACCGCGGCGCCAGCTGAGTTGGCGAAGACCGAGTATCGGTTCCAATCGCTGTCGTTCACAGAGAAGGGCCTCGCGCTCGTCAGCGAGTCCGATCGCGCGACCCGCCGGCTCCGCACGTGGATCGTAGAGCGAGGGGCCGAGCCCCGCAAATTGTGGGAACGGCGCGGAGAGGATCGATACGCTGATCCGGGGACCGCGCTCGTCCGAGGGGATCAGAGAACGACCATCGGCGGTGGACGTGGCGCGGGCCCGTCGGGCGCGATCATGCAGGATGGCGACGCGATCTATCTCGCCGGCGACGGCGCATCCCCGGAAGGCGACCGGCCGTTTCTCGATCGCCTGAACCTCAGGACGCTCATCGCCGAGCGCCTGTTCAGAAGCGACTCGAAGTCGTTCGAGACGCCCATCGCCATGCTGAGCGGCGACGGCCGGTCTGTGCTGACCCGCGCGGAGACTGTCACTGACCCGCCCAATTACTACACGCGCGCGCTCGGCGCCGGCACGTCGCGGCACGCCGTGACCGCCTTCAGTGATCCACAAGAGTTCTTCCGCGGTGTTCAGCGGCAGTTCATCACCTACGAGCGCAAGGATGGCGTCAAACTGTCCGCGACACTGTATTTGCCGCCTGGATACACGAAAGGCGAACGACTCCCGGTCATCATGTGGGCGTATCCACGGGAGTTCTCCGACGCCGACACCGCGAGCCAGGTCGTCGGATCACCGAACCGATTCACACTCGTGACGCCGGGCAACTCGCACATGTATCTGCTGTGTGCCGGGTACGCGATCCTCGACGGTCCAACGATGCCGATTGTGGGACCGGGCGAAACCGCCAACGATCACTATGTCGAGCAGCTCGTGGCCAGCGCGGAGGCGGCGATCGACAAGGTTATCGAGATGGGAATCGGCGATCGGGATCGCATTGGCGTCGGCGGCCACAGCTACGGAGCGTTCATGACGGCCAACCTGCTCGCGCACTCACGGCTCTTCCGAGCTGGATTCGCCGAGAGCGGCGCCTACAACCGAACGTTGACGCCCTTCGGTTTCCAGAGCGAGCGACGAACATTCTGGGAAGTTCCAGATCTCTATGGGAAGATGTCGCCGTTTTTCTACGCGCATCAGATCAAGGATCCGATTTACCTGACCCATGGCGAGATGGACGACAACTCGGGCACGTTTCCGATTCAGTCAGAGCGCTTCTACATGGCGCTCAAGGGACACGGCGCGACGGTCAAGTACGTGACGCTGCCGTACGAGGCGCACGGCTACGCGGCGCGCGAGACGCATCTGCATCTCATCGCGGAGAAGATCGCGTGGTTCGACAAGTACGTGAAGAACGGGGCGAAGCCAACGAGCGAGGACCGACGGTAAAAAAGGCCGAGCGTGTAGCGCTCGGCCCCGGTAAGCATCGAGCAATCGACAATCAGCTTTTCTACGCGACCTCCAACATGTGGCTGCCAGCGAGACGAGCACTTTCAACCGAGAGTTCTTCGAGCTCGAGCACGCCTGCCGTCAATACCGACGCCGCCTTCAGCAGGCGGAACTCAGCCGCCGTCACCGCGTGATCGCGCTCGAACATGACTTGCAGGATCGTGCGCACATCACCTTCTCCGCTGACGTTGAAATAGATCGATTCAGTGTCTCCCACCGGCGCGATTGGCGCGCGGCGGATGACGACGTCACGCGCATTCAGCAGGCCTCGTACGCCGCGGGCGAAACGAACCGAAGGAGCCTCAGAGTGATTCCCGTCGGACAGCACGTCGCTGAGCAGCTGGGACAGCGCCGCAGACATCGACGGAGAGGTCGATTCGCCGTGAGCCGGAAGAATATCGAGCGGCTGCTCGAACTGCGCCGCCGCATGATAACGGACACCCAGGCGATCCACGTGTGCAATCTCACTCCGAACGAAGCGCGCCGTCATGATCCGCTGCAGGCCCAGACCACTCAGCTGCAGTTCCATCGTGACGCCGGGTGTGACCTTGGAGCCGGACGCGATCAGCACGCCAGTGCGGGAAATGTTGACCAGTTCCGCATTGGTGCCCCACGGCATGCGGAGCGTCCACTGCCCCGGGCCCTGCTGTGGAATTCGCTTTGCGCACCGCCGCTCCCGTTCATCCGGCTGGGCGATCGGTGCGGCCGTCGGCGCGTGTATCACTCTTCGAACCGGACCGACGATCGAGCGCGGCGGCTCGACGATGGTCTTGATACGGAATCCTGACGCGTACTGCGCGCGCAGCAGCCGGGCTTCCTCGAGGGCATTCGCGATTTGCCTGCCCACCATCTGCGGGTCGTACTGAAGACCGAGGCTGATCGTCTGCCGCCTGAAGAAACCCATTCGACGCTTTTGTTCAGGCACGGAATCGCGCAGCACGTCGAGCGCTGAAATCGTGACCATCTGGACATGCGGGCCGGCCTGTGTCTTGACGTGCGCCGCCAGTTCGGCGCTATCCGCGGGCGAGAGCAGCGCGGGCGCGACGATGAGATCTGGCTGATACCTGGAAAAGCTCGCGATGGCGGCCTTGACCGAGTCCACCATCATGACTTCCCCGTGCACGTGTTCGCGAATGAGCGCCTTCAACAACATCCGGCGCGATCGGTCGGCTTCGATTGCGAGAATGCCTGCCATGTGTGACTCCGAATTGCCTTTGAGACCACGCGGTCGCCCGGCCTGGTCTCTGACACCCCGACGTTTACGTGATTGCACCAGTTGTGCGTGTGTGTGCGGTTTTCGCAAAGACGGTGCCCTGTCGGGTGCGTCAGTAAGTCATGCGGATTGGCGCCATTACGGCGAATTTCAACCCTGAAATCGCTAGAAGTCTGCTAACTGGGTGATATTTGTCGCGGTCAACTCCGCTTGCCACCGCTACCGCGGAAAAGTTCTTCGCAGGCTAGGAATTCGCGGGTCAGAGTAGGGGACGGCGCCGCCGGGCGTGCGTATTTGACAACCGGCCCCTTATCCGGCCTATCGTCTCGCGACAGTCAACGTCCGCCTGAAGGCGGAAGCCACAGGTTCTCTTTTGGGTACCGTGGCTTCCGGCTTTAGCCGGAAGGTGGAGTCGCCGGAGCGCAAATATGAAAAAGCTGCTCGCCGCAATCGTCATTGCCGTCTTCGTTGCTCCTCTCGGCGCCCAGCAGGCAGCCGTCAAGAAGCCAATTACTCACGACGTCTACGACGGTTGGAAATCCATCCAGGGCACGAAGGTGTCACGTGACGGCCTCTGGGTCGCCTACGCCCTCGTCTTGCAGGATGGTGATGGAGAGCTCGTCATCCGCAATCTCAAGACGAGCGCGGAACATCGCGCGCCGCGCGGCCGGAGTCCCGTCATCACCCCGGACGGCAGGTTTGTCGTATTCGAGAAGGCGCCGCTCAAGGCGGATCTCGACCAAGCGCGCAAGGCGAAGCGGCGGCCCGAGGAGATGCCGAAGCCTGGCGTTGGCATCGTGGATCTATCGAGCGGTCAGGTGACGACGCTTGCGGAACACGTCAAGAGTTTCCGTCTCCCCGAGGATCCAATCCGCATCGTCGCCTACCTCACTGCACCGGAGCCTGCGCCGCGTGCGCGACAGGAACGATCGGAAGGCGAGGAGGAGCAAGAAGGAAAGCCGCGAGCGAAAAAGCACGAGCCGGGCACCGATCTGGTGATCCGCGATCTCGCGACCGGCACGGCGCAGACCGTTGCCGAGGTCATGGAATACGCGGTGTCAAAGGACGGGAGTGCCGTCGCCTACTCGGTGTCGTCGAAGACTCCGGCAAACGACGCGGCGCTTGTGCGCAACGTCGCTGACGGCTCGACCAGGACGCTGTTGACCGGTCAAGGCACCTACAAGGGCTTCGTCTTCGACGCCAAAGCCACGCGACTCGCCTTCGTCAGCGATCGGGACGACTATGCTGCCAAAGCCCCACGCTTCAAGCTGTACCACGCATCGACGTCGGCGAGTTCCGCAGCCGAGTTGAACGTGCCTGCTGAGACGCGCGCCGGTCCAATCGCGGTGAGCGAAAACGGGCGGCTGGAGTTCTCCAAGGATGGCGCCCGCCTGTTCTTTGGAACTGCCGCGCCGCCGCATGCCGATCCGGACGACGCCCCGGAGCCAGTCAAGGTCGACATCTGGAATTACAAGGATCCAGAGATTCAGCCAATGCAGAAGGTCCGCGCCGACGAGGAGCGCAAGCGGAACTTCCGCGCGATGATCACGCTGGCTGATGGGAGGTTCACGCAGCTTGCGTCACCCGATATGCCTGACCTCCTGACCAACGACAGCGGCAGCGTTGCGCTCGGCATATCCAACGTGCGCTACAGGCAGCTCATCTCCTGGGACGGCAGTTACGACGATGACTATCTGGTATCGCTGACGGACGGATCGCGAAGACAGATTCTGAAGAAGGCCAACTTCCAGGCAACGATGTCGCCGGGCGCGAACTACGTCCTGTTCTTCGACGAGCAAGACGACAACTGGCACGTCATCCGCACGACCGATGGCCAGAACATCAATCTCACGGCAAAGCTGGGAATCAAGTTCCAGAGCGAGACAGACGATCATCCGGCGCATCCGGCGCCCTACGGCAGCGCGGGATGGACCGAGGGAGACAAATCGGTCCTGCTCTACGACCGTTACGACATCTGGGAAGTGAAACCGGATGGAACGGGCGGCCGAAAGATCACCGACGGCCGACGCGAGCAACTCATCTTCCGGTACCCGCGAACAGAGCAGGCGCCGTCGACTGTCGAAGAAGAAGGCGGGCCAGGGCGTCGGGACGCAGAGGACGCCGCGATATCGCCGGCGAAGCCGCTGATTCTGTCCGCCGTGAACGAGAACACCCGCGCGAGCGGCCTCTACCGCGTGACGCTGAACACGACAGCGGCACCAGCGAAGCTGCTGATGCTCGACAAGAGCGTCGGCGTGCCAATCAAGGCGAAGGACGCTGACGTCTACGTCTTCACCCTTTCACGGTTCGAAGAATTCCCGAACCTGTGGGTCTCGAGCGGTGCGTTTACCGACATGAAGAAGATCAGCGACGCCAACCCGCAGCAGGTGCAGTACAACTGGGGGCGCTCCGAGCTGATCGAGTACGTCAATGCCGACGGCAAGACGTTGAAGGCGATCTTGACCAAGCCCGAGAACTTCGATCCATCGAAGAAGTATCCGCTGCTCGTCTACATCTATGAACAGCTGTCGAGCAATCTGCACCGCTACGTCCCGCCCGCGCCAGGCGGATCAAGCATCAACGTCACCCGATACGTCAGCAACGGTTACGTCGTCCTTCAGCCCGACATCGTCTACGACATCGGCTATCCGGGTGAGAGCGCGTTGAAGTGCGTGCTGCCGGCGACGCAGAAAGTGATGGCGATGGGTTTCATCGATCCCGGGCGTGTCGGCATCCAGGGACACAGCTGGGGCGGCTATCAGATCACATACATGATCACGCGCACGAACATCTTCCGTGCGGTCGAAGCGGGCGCGTCGGTGGTGGACATGGCGGGTGGATACGGCGGCATTCGATGGGGCACCGGCATGTCGCGCGCGTTCCAATACGAGAAGTCACAGAGCCGGATCGGCGCGCCGCCCTGGGAAAATCCAAAGCTGTATCTCGAGAACTCGCCGATCTACTGGATCGACAAAGTCAAGACTCCCTATCTGACGATGGCTAACGATGAAGACGACGCGGTACCCTGGCAGCAGGGCATCCAGTTCTTCACGGCCATGCGACGGCTAGGCAAAGAAGCGTACATGTTCACCTACAACGGCGAGAAGCACGGGTTGCGTCAGCGCGAGAACCAGAAGCACTGGACCGTGCACCTTGCCGAATACTTCGATTACTTTCTGAAAGACGCGCCGAAGCCCGACTGGATGGAGCACGGCGTGCCGTACCTCGAGAAAGGGAAGCGCGACGTCTCGCCGCTCTTCAAGAAATCGACGGACGCACAGTAGCGACACTCGCGGGATTTCCATGCATCGCCGTGATTTTCTTGCCGGCCTCGCCGCGATCGGGATTATCTCCCGCGAATCAACGCACGCGGCCCAGTCGTGGCGTGCAGGTGTCGCCACGATTGACATCACGCCCGATCGCTCGCTGTGGATGGCCGGGTTTGCCGCCAGGACCGAGCCGTCGCAGGGGGTTGCGCTGCCTTTGCATGCAAAGGCGCTGGCGTTCAAGGCGGATCGACAACCGACCGCGGTTCTCGTGACCGTGGATCTCCTCGGCGTCACTGCCCGCATGACGGACCGCGTCGCATCGCTGGTCGAGCATCGTCATCGTCTGCGGCGTCAGGATGTCCTGTTCAACGCCAGCCACACTCATTGCGGTCCCGTCGTCGATGAGCAGTTGTCCGTAGCGTACGGGCTCACACCGGCGCAGCTCGCGGACATTCGCGCCTACACCACATGGCTCGAGGACCAACTTGCGGCCGTTATTGGAGACGCCGTGTCGCGTCTCGCACCAGCACGGCTGTCGTACGCTCGCGACGTGGCCGATTTTGCCGCGAATCGCCGCACGGCATTCGTCCCCTTGGGACCGGTCGACCACACCGTCCACGTTCTGCGAGTTGACGATGCCAACGGGAGTCTGAAGGCCGTGGTGTTCGGCTACGCCTGCCATAACACCACGCTTCCGGCGACGGTCGTGCAATATCACGGCGATTACGCCGGCGTCGCCCAGGCGACACTCGAGGACCGGCACAAAGGAACGACGGCCATGTTCGTCGCTGGCTGCGGCGCCGATGCCAATCCGTCGCCGCGCGGAACGATGGAGCTTGTCAACGCGCACGGCACCACGATCGCCGATGCCGTCGATCGCGCACTGAAGTCGCCCGGGCCGGTGGCGGCATCTCTACGCACCGGGTATGGAACGGTAGACCTGCCTTTCGCCGACGATGAGGCGCGTGCACGCTGGCACAGCCAACTCAAGATTGATCAAATCTATTTGGACCGGCATGCAGCCGCGATGAAGCAGTTGGTCGACCGCGATGGCCGCTTGCCGGCTGCGCAGCGCGACCCCGTGCAGGTGTGGCAGTTCGGGTCTGCCGCGGACAGCTTCACGCTGGTTGCGCTCGGCGGGGAAGTCGTCGTGGACTACGCGCTTCGCGTGGCCCGCGAGTATCCAGCGCGGCGCATGTGGGTGGCGGGATACAGCAACGACGTGTTCGGCTACGTGCCCTCCCTTCGCGTGCTCCGTGAAGGCGGCTACGAGGGAGGCGACGCGATGATCTATTACGCCAGACCAGGTCCTTTTAACGAGAGGGTAGAGGAGCTGATCGTCGCGAAAATTCATCAGCTGACTGGAGGGCGATCGTGAGCATGAGCCGCCGCGGATTCCTTGGAGCAGTTGTCGCCGCCGGTACGGTCGGAGCAGCACGGCCGGTGCAGGCTGACCTGCGGCGCGCTGCGCAAGCGTCCTCCCGGGCCGTCCCGTCGAGTACTCCGGCGCTCCTCGGTGGAACGCCGGTGAGGCGGACGCCGTTTCCGTCCTGGCCGGTCGCGGACGCGCGGGAAGAAGACGCGCTCGTGCGCGTGATTCGCAGCGGCCGGTGGAATCGGGGCGACAACGTTGCCGCCTTCGAGTCAGCGTATGCGTCGCTGACCGGCGCCAGGCACTGCCTCGCCACCGCCAATGGCACCAGCGCGCTGATCACGTCGCTCGGCGCGCTCGGCATAGGGCCTGGCGACGAGGTCATCGTTCCCCCCTATACGTTCGTCGCCACGATCAACGCCGTTCTGCTGATGCGTGCGCTGCCGGTTTTCGTCGATTCCGATATCGACACCTTCCAGATCGACGCGCACAAAGTCGAGCGTGCCATCACCGGCAACACAAAGCTGATCCTGCCCGTCCACCTGGGCGGCTCGGCCGCCGATCTCGACACCATCCTCGACGCCGGCCGACGTCGCGGGGTGACGGTCGTCGAAGACGCGTGCCAGGCGCACCTGGCCGAGTGGCGCGGACGCAAAGTCGGAACCTACGGCAAGACGGGATGTTTCAGTTTTCAGGCGAGCAAGAATCTCAACTCCGGCGAGGGAGGCGCCATTCTCACAGACGATGACGAGCTGGTGGAGACGTGTTATCGGTTCCACAACAACGGCCGCGGCCGTCGAAATACTGGCGACGATTTCTCGTATCGCAACCTTGGCGCGAACCTGCGGCTGACGGAGTTTCAGGCGGCGCTGCTGACCGCGCAGATGACGCGGCTGCAGGAACAGGCGCGCACCCGCGATGCCAACGCTGCTCACCTGACCGATTTATTGCGGCAGATTCCCGGCATTACGCCCGCTCGTATGTACGACGGCTGCACGCGCAACGCCTACCACCTTTATATGTTCCGGTATGACCCGTCCCGGTTCGGCGGACTCCCACGCGCCGCCTTCATCAAGGCACTGGCTGCGGAAGGGATTCCAACCCAGGCCGGCTACTCGCCGCTCAACAAGCAGCCCTTTCTCGAGGACGTGTTCTCGACTTCGGGATTCAAGGCGATTTACTCGAAGGCACGGCTCGACAAGTGGCGCGAGCAGAACCAATGCCCTCAGAACGATCGCCTCTGCGATGAAGGCGTCTGGATCGTTCAGACGATGCTGCTTGGACCGCGTCAGGACATGGAGGACATCGCTGAGGCCATCCGGAAGGTGCAGATCGCGGCGCCGCAGCTGGTGAAGACGACCGCAGTGCGGTGACGCTCGACGGCATCCATCAACGCGTGCGCCGAGTGGCGAGCGGGCGGGCGCAGACACTGATCGTGGCAGGCGCATTCGCGGCTTGCCTGATCGCGGCATCCCCGCAACGCCTCGTCGGGGACGGCCGCGAGTATCTGGCGCAAGCCATCGAATTCGCAGCATTCCGCGGTCCGGCCTTCAGGCCCGGTGATATTCCGCACATCCAGGCGGAGCTCACCCGATTCGATCCGGCGCTTGCCAACTGGGACATCTGGAGCTCGACGGTTGCGGATGTGAATCGTGGCCGCGTGTTTCTCCATTTCTGGGTCTATGCGCTGCTTGCCGCGCCAGGCGTTTGGGTCACGACCGTGCTCGGCGTCGCACCGACAGCGGCGTTTACCGCGCTCAACCTCGTTTTGTTCGGCGCCGCGCTCTGGGTGGCGTTTCCGCGGATCGGAGCCGCCGCGTGCATCCTGCTGTTTGCCGGACCGATCGTCTGGTGGATAGACAAAGCGCATACCGAGGTGTTCACGTTCGCGCTGCTGACGATCGCGTTTGCGTTGATGTATGAACGGCCGTGGTGGTCGATGCTCGCTGCTGGTGCCGCCTCGACGCAAAATCCGCCGATCGCGATTCTGGTACCCCTGGTGTTTGGCGCCGCGGTGGTGCGAAACCCGTCTGGCTGGACTGACCGGCGCATGATTGCGGGCGTGATCGTCGCGACCGCGCTCGCGTTGCTCCATCCGGTCTACACCTACACACATCACGGCCGGTTGTCTCTTCTGCTGGAGCAGACGCGATCCGGCGTGCCGACATTTCAGACGCTGTCGGCGGTCGTGCTCGATCCGTCTCTCGGCCTTGTCGGGAACTTTCCTGTGTTTCTGGTTGTCGCGATTGTCGGAGTGTTGGCGCTGCTGCGCCACCGCCGCCGCGAAGTGCTCGTCGAGGACGTCATTCTTCCGGGTGTCGTGGCGATGATCTTTCTGTTCTCATTCTCGAGAACCACGAACGTCCATCATGGCGGCACGCCGAGCGTCAGCCGCTATGCGCTCTGGCTGATTCCGCTGGCGATTCCGATGCTGTCCGCGCTTCAGAGATTTGGAGGTCTCACCTGGCGGAAGTTTCTCTGGAGTGCCGCGGCCCTGTCAGCGCTAATCTCCGTCCTGGCTTTCCGCCCGTCTGTGCCGCAAAACTCTCGCGAGCCGACCTGGCTCGCGTCGTTCCTCTGGACGCGGGCTCCGGGGTGGAACAACCCGTTGCCCGAAGTGTTCATCGAAACGCAATTGCAGGTGGACGAGCCACGCGTGCCGGTCGCCACGACCGGATGCGAAAAGATCCTCGTCGCCGGTGGCAGCGCGGACGAGGGGTTCTGGCCGTCACCGTGCTATCCCGCGCCCCTCCCTCCCGCATGCGAGATTGCCGGCAGCCTGTGTTACGCGAACCTGAACGGCCGCCAATACGAATTCGTACCGATTCGCGGTGCCATGATCGATGAACGTGCGGTGCGGCGTGACGCCGTGTGGCCCGTCAGCGCGGTAACCCACGTGCGAAAACTGTATCAAGCGTGGAACTGGGCCGGCATGCACTCCGGTTCGCTGGACGTCGT
>Ga0070684_100000059_pt1 | contig 71410 bp, 69 predicted proteins | sample KBSC723LmetaG_FD_65653 | JGI IMG/M metagenome (GOLD analysis project Ga0070684, IMG submission 65653) | Corn rhizosphere microbial communities from Kellogg Biological Station, Michigan, USA - KBS C7.2-3L metaG | ecosystem: Host-associated > Plants > Roots > Rhizosphere ...
AGTCACAGCGGTTTCCGGCACATGGTTGCAGCGAGTGAGCAGCTACTGCACAAAATCCACGGGCACATCGTGTGTGATAATGCTCCGTTCGACGGCTTCCTCCAGAAACAGGCGGATGCTTTGCCGTCCGCGGTCGCCCATATCCACCGTCCAGTCGTTGACGTACATCCCCACAAACTGGTCGGCTGTAGCGGTCGGCAATCCACGGGCGAACTGCATGGCATAGTTCAGCCCTTCGGCACGATGCTCCAGGCCATAGATGATGCTCGCCTTGAGAATGCGCGACAGTTGCGCCATGCGCACCGGGCCGAGATCGCGCCGGACGGCGTTGACGCCGAGTGGCAATGGCAGCCCGCCGGTGCGCTCGTGCCACCATTTGCCCAGGTCCACCACAGCATGCAGGCCAAGCGCGCTATGAGTCAACTGACCCTCGTGAATCAACAGGCCAGCTTCAGCCTTGCCGGAGCTTACCGCCTCCATGATCTCGTCAAACGGCATAATATCGTACTCGAAGTCGCCCAGGTAAAGGCGTAGCGCCAGAAATGCGCTGGTCATCGTGCCGGGGATCGCGATGCGCCGCCCAGATAGCCATTCCGGGCCGACCGCTTGGCGCGCGACGACCATTGGGCCGTAGTTGTCGCCCATGCTTGCGCCGTGCGTCAGGATGGCGTACTTGTCGGCGACATAGGCGTAGGCATGGACCGAGATGGCGGTGATTTCCAGCCGCCCTTCGAGCGCCCACTGGTTCAGCGTCTCGATGTCGCGCAGGATGTGCTCGAACCGCAAACCTTCAGTATCAACATGGCCCTCGGCCAGGCCATAGAACATGAATGCGTCGTCAGAGTCTGGGCTGTGACCAAGACGAATCGGTGTGCCCTCAGTTGTGCCGTTGTCAGACGAGCTCATACGTGTCCCTTTTCAGCAAGCTATGGTGCGAAAACCCTACAGGAGACGATCTCGACGAGACGATTCCCGCACATCGTAGATTGTAGCGCATAGGAAGCGCGGATTCCGCTGCTCGCTTCCCAGTACGATAGTCACTGCTGAGCATGATACTAGTTGACAGCCGGTGAGCGAGTGCTAGAGTGGTAAGTGTGCTCTAAGTACTTTGGCGTAGGCTGGCTTGGTAGGCAGACGGATGGTGGGTGGTTTTCGACGTTGAGGAAGGGGTGGCACGTGGCCAAAGGTCGTGGAGGGTTTCCAGAAGACGACGGCTACTACGAGGGTGACTATCGCAATGATGGCGGAGAGCAGCGCGGGCGAAACCCACGCCGCACGATCCCCCTCTCGCATACCTATGACGATGACGACTACGGGCAAAGCGGCGCGCTGATCGCATACGACGGCACCGGCGACCGCCTGCCCGCGGTTGTGCAGGACGAGACTGGCCCGGTCATCATCGCTGGCGACGGTGTCTCGATGGGCAATCCCTTCATCAAGCGCCGCGAGCGCCCGCTCACCATGCGGCTGACCATTATCGGCCTGATGGCCTGCATTATTGTCACTGGCATGTTTGCCATCACCCCACTTGGCGCCAGTGCAAGCAATTCGATGTCATCCTTCCAGGCGATCTCAGGCGCTGTTGTTTTGAATAAGGATCCGGCCTTCTTCTGGTACACGGCTGTCTGGGGCGACACTCCCGAATCTATCGCCCAGAAGTTCGGCGTGCAGGTCGGTGGTATCTATGAGTTGAACAACCTGCTCGCCGGGCAGGAGATCAGTGTCGGCATCGCCTATAAGATACCGCGCGATCACACCTACGGCACAGATTATCGCCCGCTTTCTTTCGTCGGCGGCGCAAATGATGGCACGACCACGTTCGGCAATAGTCCGTGGACTTCGATTGCGGGCGAGCCAGCGCCAGGCTCTGAGGTGGTCTGCGGCCCGAATGGCAATGGCAATCCGGTAGGCTACCAGCTTCACTCACCCAATTGGGGCGCGTACTGGGTGCGCGGCTTCACCTGGTATCACAACGGCGTGGATCTCGCGGCGAATGAGGGCAATCCGATCCATGCGGCGCAGTCGGGCCAGGTTATCTGGGCTGGATGGGATGTCGGCGGTCTGGGCTGGTCGGTGAAGATCAATCACTGCAACCATGTCTCGACAGTCTATGGCCACATGGAAAAGCTGGAGGTGACCGTCGGGCAGATCGTGCTGGTAGGCGATGTCGTTGGGCTGGAAGGCTCTACAGGCTGGTCCACTGGACCGCACCTGCACTATATGGTCGAATGGAACAATGAGCCGGTTGACCCAATGGCCTACTACAACTACAACGAGTTCACCATCACCCACAATAGCTGATCAACACGTCGCGGCGTTCTCCTTCCCTGCATCAAAGACAATGAGGGCGGAAATATTCTCCGCCCTCATGTGCTAGCTGCCGCCCATTCCCGCTATTCGCCGGACGGCGCATCATCGGAGGGCGGCTGCCCGGCGTTCTCCTGCGCGCTCTTGCCCTGACTCCGCCAGCGCGCCGCCGCCTCATCCATGAGCGTAACCAGCTGGTCCAGCCGCTCGATGACGCTGGTGACATTCGACCGCTGCTTCTCATAGGCGGCAGGATGCAGTTCGCGCACATAGGCTTGCAGGTCGTCGTCGGTCAGGTCATACCATTTCAGGTCCGCCTGAAGCCGCAGATGCACCTTGTACGCCGGATCGTGTTGGCGGCGCTGATTCGTCGGATTGAGCAGGTCAACGCCCTGGAGCGAAGGCGCCTGGGCCACGGCTGGATGCAGCTCCTCGGCAAGCTTTTCGAGGTCACCGACGCGGAAGAAGTTGCCCTTGCCCACCCCAGGATAGGCACGCAGGCGTTTGCTGCTGACCAGCTCGAGCAGCGTCTCGCGGTCAACTCTCAGGCGGCGGACCGCCTCGCCTTCATCCACAAAGGAAAATCGTGATGGTTTAACCGGTTGCATGGGATTCCTCGTCGTGCGTGTAAAACAGGAGGAGCGTGCTGCCGTAGCGCCGCTCGTCATAGCGCCGCAGCCTTTTGAACGTCAGCGTATCCAGCTCGGCGCGCTCCTGTGGGTGAATTTGGACGATCACCAGGCCATCTGGCTCCGTCAGTGGCGCGGCATCCAGCTGCATGAGCGCCTGCGCCGCCATGTTGACGTATTGCGGCGGCGCGATATACACCAGGTCGAACCGCCGACCTGTAGCTGCCGCCTGCTGCAAATAGGTAAATGCATCGACACGGAGCACCTCGGCGCGGTCACTGAGGTTGGTGAGCGCAAGATTCTCGCGCACCAGCCGCCAGGCCTCCGGACTGCGCTCGATGAATGTCGCGGATTCCGCGCCCCGACTCAGCGCTTCGATACCTACCGCTCCGGTCCCGGCAAACAGATCAAGGACGCGCATGCCCATTATCTCCGGCGCCAGAATGTCGAAGAGCGCCGTCTTGACACGATCCATGATGGGCCGGGTCTCGCTGGATTTCGGCGATTTCAGCTTCCGCCCACGAGCGCTGCCAGAAATGACGCGCATTACCGCGATCCCCCGGCTGGCCGCCCTCGCGACGCCGTACGTGGAGCGGCGGGAGCATCTGGGCCATTGGTAGACGCCGCCTCCTGGTCCGCACGCTGCTGCTCCGCACGGAGCGCCGCAAGCACCTGGTCCGCCTCTTCAGCGAAGACATCTTCCTTGCCCCAGCGGATAAGCGCGTCCAGTTGTCCCGCCGTCAGGTGGTCGGCGGTTGTCCGCCAGAGGCCGCGCACCAGCGCCACCGCGCGCGTCCGGCCAAGCTCACTTTCGACGACATTGTGGTAGGCGTTGCGCTGATAGTCGCTGGCCGTCCCGCCGCCCGTCGCCGAGCGGAGCTTGCCAATGATCCGCATCGCCTGCGTGCGCGCGCCAGTGGCGCCGCTGACGGACGTCGTATCGCGCGCGGGAGCGGACGTTTCAGATGTGGCGCCCGTGGTCTTGCGCCCCGCCGATGCCGTACGTGAGCGAGCAGGGGCGGGCGGCGGCGAGAGATCAGGCACATCGTCAAGGTCTATCTCATCGTCGTCATCGGCGCCGTCATTAAGTTCATCCAGCGCATCCAGCGCATCATCGTCGGCAGCGGGAGTCGTACCCTTGCCAGCAGGCGCGGATGCGAAATTATCCTCGATCAGCTCGTCGTCCTCGTCGAGCGCATAGAAGATTGTCTCGTCGTCTTCCTCCTCGAATCGCGGCGCGACCGGCGGCGCGGCGACAGTAGGGCCGACGCTACTGGCGGGCTCAGGGGCGATGTCCGGCGCTGATGCTGGTTCTGGCTCGGCATGAGCAGAGGCTCCAAGCAATTGCCGCCGGAGTGACTCCAACGCCTCGCGCAGGTTGAGCCCTTCGAGCGAGCGCACGCCCAGACGATCCATCGCCTGCCGAGGATTGAGGCCAAGCTCAGCGGCGGCCGCCAGAAACTCTGGGCGGGTCATTTCGGCGCTCGTGGCGGTCGCGGTAACGGGCGGTTTGGCGCGAGACGGCTCGGACCGTTGCTGTGGTTGCGCGGGAAGTGGGCGCTCGGGCGTTGCTGCTGGCTGAGACTGGGCAGGACGTGCCTGGCGCTCAGGCGCGCTTGGGGTGGGTGTGCGGGCGGCGTGGGTGTCACGCGGGCGCTCGGCGGACCGCTCGACGGCTGGCGTTGGCTCCGTGGTTACAGCATCGGCGGGCGTATGCCCATTGGCAAACTCCGCCGCCTGAGCGGGCGCTGGCAATGCTGGCATACCAGCTCTGTCAGCATGGTTTCCGCCCAGCACCTCGGCGATGCGCGTCTCGAGGCGGCGCGAGAGTGCGCTCATCCCGGCGTCAGCCGCATCGAGCAGCGCCTCGACATCCTGCGCGGACGCGTCGCGCGGAACGGGAATACCAATCTCAAGCGTCCGCGTCTGCCCATCCACGGTAAACGTTACCGTCTGCCGCAGCCAGATATGTCCGGTATCATTCGCATCCATAAAATCTCCACCGCCTCATCCATCGCTCCGCCCGCTCGCCCCGATAGAACGTTGTGGTGACATCGTATTATACGCTATGCCGTCTAACCCAGTCTGATGAATGAGAGAACGAACCAGCCGCACTGAATGGTCACCAAAGGCGGCAAATTCGCCCACTCGGCGTCGATACATTGCCTCTAGAGGGGACACATGCTATACTCGCGCCAGGCATGTCTGCCAACGCGCGGTCTAACAGAGGACGGAGCGAGCAGTGAACGAGAGTATCTCACACCAGGACGGCGCTGTGACAACACTCACGAAGCAAATCTCCGATGCCGATGTGGCGCTCTTCAACCTGGTGACCGGCCTGACGACGGTGACGCCCGATCAGATTCCGATACCGGCGCAAAGCGCGCGCCAAATCGCCCCGATGGCGATGATCGCGGCAATGCTCGCGGGAGCCGCCGCGCAGCATGGGCTGCGTCCTGACACAGTGCGCTTCCTCAGCGAGGCCATCCACTTTACCGAGCCAGCGTACACCGATGATACTCTCACCGCGACCGCCCAGGTGGTAGACCGCGACAATGCCACGCAGTCGGTACGAGTTCTCGCCTACTGTGAGAACCAGGACGGGCGACGCCTTGCCGAGGGCGAGTTTGTGCTGAGCGACTAGAATGCTCACGGCCAGTCTTCGCGCCTGCCAGCCGCTTCATCAGCCACGCCTCGTTGCGCCTCTACGTCAATGGGCTGAATTTCGTTGACATACCCCCTGCCGCGCCATATACTGACCGCGTTTGTGTCGTCATCTCATCATGGCCCATGGATGACACATGCCGAACTGTCATCTCTCACGTATAGTTTTGTGAGAGGTCGGGCGGACAGCCCGAACATAGTTATCAGGCGATCATTCGGAGAAGAATAGTACATGAGTGGCCCAGGGGGTTCGACTACGAAACGGGATCAGCGGCGCGATGCGCGACGCCAGCAATTGCAGCAGCGGCAGCTGATCCGCGAGCGCGAGCGACAACGCAAGATTCGCAATCAACGGCTGCGGCTGGCGGCAATCATTGGGGTTCCAATTCTCCTGGTAGCGCTGATTAGCGTCTTGCTGGTCGCCACCCACCAGGGGCCGTCTCCCTCGACCACAACCGGCCTCAGCCCTGCCAGTGGTCAGACGGTGGATGGCATGGAGTGCACGTCCAGCGAGCAGCTTGTCTTCCACATCCATTCGTATCTGGAAATCTATGTGGATGGTAAGCCAGTGACCGTTCCGCCGGGCGTGGGTATCGTGGCGCCTGAGGGTTCTGGCGAATCGGCGCTGGCATCGAACGGGCTGAAGACGTGCATCTATCCGCTGCACGTTCATGACACCGAGCCGAACATCGTCCACATCGAGTCGCCGATCCAGAAGACGTATACCCTCGGCAACTTCTTCGACATCTGGGGGCAGCCGCTTAGCGCCACACAGATGATGGGGAACAAGGCCGATAGCACGCACAAGCTGGTCTTTGAGGTGTTCGATGCGTCGGGCAAGCTAACACAGACCACCAGCGATCCGCGCGCCATTGGGGTGGCGGAGCATGAGACGATAGTGATTCTGTACAACAGCCCGAATGTGCAGGCTAAACCATTTACTGACTGGGCCAAATATAGCCTCTAGCACAGGCAAAGCGGCAACTTACAACAAGATCCCCCGCTGGAGTGATTCCGGCGGGGGATTCTTGCTGGTCCGATACATGAAACAAGGTGTTAGCGTCCGTGGCACATCTTGTATTTCTTGCCGCTGCCGCAGTAGCATGGGTCGTTGCGGCCAATTTTGCCATTGGCCGATGACGACGAGGCGCTTATATTGGCGCGCGCTGGCTGCGGAGATCGCACGTTGGGACGCGTGCCGCCGCCCTTGGCGCCCTTCGCCACGTTGCGCGCGCCACTGCTACCCGCAGGCTTCCCGCCGTTGCCGTTGCTCCCAATCGTCTTCGCGGCGCTGCTCGCTGGAACGTTTCCCGCTGGTCGCGCGCTATTGCCGTTCGCCTTCGGCAGCGGGAGCGGCAGACCAGCGGACTTCGTCTGGCCGGTGGCGGCCGCCATCGCCTGGGCGTTGGTCTGCAAGTTACGCGGTAGCGCCTGGGCAGGCGGGGCAGGCGTCTCAATGCGAACGAGTCCCCGCATCGCCAGGTCGACGATGTAGTGTTCCAGGTCTACTTTTAGCCGCTCAAATGCCCGGTACGCCTCGGACTTGAACTCGTTGAGCGGGTCGCGTTGGGCCAGCCCGCGCAGACCGATGCCGCTGCGCATCTCGTCCAGGTGGTCGATGTGCTCACGCCAGAGGGCATCGAGTACCTGCAAAATGACCGCGCGCTCGAACTGGCGCATATAATAGCTGCCCGGCTGGGGAGAATTGTGTTCTTTGACGCCCTGCTCGACCTCTTGCTCTTTCTTGCTGTAGCGTTCCAGGGCAAGGTTTACAAGGTCGTCGCTGAGCTGGTCGCGCTTGAGCCGGTTGAGCTGCTCGGGGAAGATGTCGTCGGGCACCTCGATGCCCCAGAGCTCGAACTGCTTGACGATGCCGTCCAGATCCCACGCTTCGGGCAGGTTGGGACGGGTGTGCTCGGCCACGATGCGTTTGACATCGTGCTCAATCATCTCGACGATGCGGTCATACATATCGGCATGTTCGAGCACCTTATGCCGGTCGGCATAGATCACCTCGCGCTGCTTCGAGATGACATCATCGTATTCGACGACATTCTTGCGGATGTCGAAGTTGGCCCCCTCAACCTTGGACTGCGCCTGCTCCAGCATACGCGACACCGTGGCGCTTTCCAGCGGCATATCGTCGTCGATGACTTTGCCCATCAGCCCGGCGACGCGATCCGAGCCAAAACGCCGCATCAGTTCATCCTGCAATGAGACGAAGAAGCGTGACTCACCGGGGTCGCCCTGGCGTCCCGAGCGACCCCGCAGCTGATTATCGATGCGGCGCGACTCGTGGCGCTCGGTGCCGATGATATAAAGGCCGCCTACGTCGAGCACCCTCTGGCGGTCTTCCTCGCAGCGCTTCTTCGCCTCTTCGAGCGCCTCCGCCCGATCTTCATCGGTCGCGAACTCGAGATCGATGCCACGGTCGGCAAGAATGACGTCGACATAGGCGGCTGGATTGCCGCCAAGCACGATGTCGGTGCCACGGCCCGCCATGTTGGTGGCAATCGTAACGGCGCCACTCTTGCCCGCCTGCATCACGACCTGGGCCTCACGCGCGTGCTGCTTGGCGTTGAGCACGTCGTGCTCAATCCCCTGGCGGTTGAGCATGTCAGAGAGGTATTCGGAAATCTCGACCGAGGTGGTGCCGACCAGTATTGGCTGGCCAATCTCATTCCGCTGTTTGATCTCCTCGATCACCGCGCGGAATTTGCCTTCTTCGCTGGCATAGATGAAATCTGGATTATCCGTCCGCTTGATTGGCTTGTTCGTCGGGATAACGATCACGTCCAGCTTGTAAATCTTGTTGAATTCCTCGGCCTCGGTCAGCGCCGTGCCGGTCATGCCAGCCAGTTTCTTATAGATGCGGAAGTAGTTCTGGAAGGTGATCGTCGCCAGAGTGCGATTCTCATTCTGAATCTTCACCCCTTCCTTGGCCTCGATAGCCTGGTGCAATCCCTCGCTATAGCGCCTGCCGACCAGGACACGACCTGTGAATTCATCGACGATCAGGACCTCGCCGTCGCGGACGATGTAATCTTTGTCCCGCTTGAAGAGCACCGACGCCTTGAGGGCGTTCTCCAGGTGGCGCGTCAGCTCCATATCGTCGTAGATGTTGCGCAGCCCCATCGCCTGCTCGACCTTGTCGATGCCCGCGTCATTGATCGAGACGGTCTTCTGCTTCAGGTCCACCGTGTAGTCGTCTTCTTCCTTCAGCCGGGGCACCACACGGGCGAATCGCTGATATATCTCGGCCGACTCCTCGGCCTGCCCGGAGATGATAAGCGGGGTACGCGCCTCGTCGATCAGGATGTTGTCCACCTCGTCCACGATGGCGTAGTTGAGCTCGCGCTGCACGCAGAACGCGGCGTCGGGCACCATGTTATCGCGCAGATAATCGAATCCCAGCTCGTTGTTCGTGCCATAGGTGATGTCGGCGGCGTAGGCGGCGCGGCGCTCTGGTCCCTGCGGTGGAAGTGAGGAGAGGATGACACCGACGGAGAGACCCAGGAACTCGAAGATTTTGCCCATCCAGTCGCGGTCGCGCTGAGCCAGGTAGTCGTTGACGGTGACGATATGCACGCCTTTGCCCGTCAGCGCGTTGAGGTAGGCGGGCAGCGTCGCCACCAGCGTCTTGCCCTCGCCGGTGCGCATCTCGGCAATCTTGCCCTGATGCAGCACGATGCCGCCGATGAGCTGCACGTCGAAGTGGCGCATCCCAATCGCGCGGCGGCCAGCCTCGCGCACCACCGCGAAGGCGTCGGGCAGAATATCGTCAAGCGTCGCGCCGTTGGCCAGCTCCTCCTTGAAGTCGGCGGTCCGCTCGCGTAACTCCTCATCGGTCAGCGCCTTCATCTCATCTTCGAGCGCGTTGATCTGATCGACAATCGGCCGAAGCGCCTTCAATTCTTTTTCATTGGGGTCACCGAACATCTTGGTGATGAAGCTCATCTGCGATACCAGTCTTTCGTCATGCTGATCCTATGTAGCTCTTCTCGTTGTCTGGGGATGCAACCCGTCCAATTTCCAGCCTATGCGGCCAATGTACACGTAGATGTATACGCACGAGACGCAAAAAATCTCCATCTTCAGGACGTCTCATGCTCCTGCCCCGATCCATCTGGGCGCCACTCCATTATACCATGCGATGCCTGCCATTCCGGGACATTTCCCCCATACCCAGGGTAGACCGCAGCATTGGCACTAGACCATTTGTTCTTTATCCGGTATACTAGCGGACAGAGAGGTGGGCGGCGTGTATTCGCCGTCTGGAGGGTGCTGAGTGACAGAGGGCAACGAACATGGTGATTCCAGCCGGGGGATTCCGCCGGGTGCTCCATGCCGACCTCGATTGCTTCTTCGCCGCCGTCGAGGAGCTGGATAACCCTGCGCTGCGGGGCAAGCTGGTCGTCGTCGGTGGCGACCCTGACCGGCGCGGCGTGGTCAGTACGGCCAACTATGCAGCCCGTCGTTACGGCATCGCTAGCGCGATGGCCGCCGCCCATGCGCGACGCCTGTGTCCTCAGGCCATCTTCCTGCGCCCGCGCTTCGACCGCTATCGCGAGCTCTCCCAGCGCGTGATGGCGATTCTCACCGATTCGGTGCTAGCGCTGGAACAGGTGTCGGTCGATGAGGCCTACGGCGAATTGCCGCCGGGGCTGCCGGGCTGCGAGCGGGCGGAGGCAATTGCCCGGCGCATCAAACGGAGGGTGATTGATGAGACGGGCCTGGTCATCTCGATTGGCGTCGGTCGCAGCAAATCGATTGCCAAGCTCGCCAGCGACGCCTCGAAGCCCGACGGCTGTCTGGTGATCCGGCCCGGCGCTGAAGATGCGTTTCTGCGCCCGTTGCCGGTGGGCAGGCTCAACGGCGTTGGGCCGCATACTCGCGAGCGGCTGGAGCGGCTGGGGTTACGGACGGTCGGCGATCTGGCCGCGCGCGACCTGCGCGAGCTGGAAGCGCTCTTCGGTAAGCACGGCGCCTGGCTCTGGCGGCTGGCGCATGGCGAGGATGACCGCCCCGTCGAGACCGAGCGCGAGCCACCTAAGAGCATCTCGCACGAAAACACGTACGAACGCGATATCGCCGACGTCGAGCGCGCCGTCGAGCATCTGCGCGAGCTGGCGCAGGCGGTGGCCCGTCGCGCCGAGAGCAAGAATATGGTGGGCAGAACCGTCACGCTCAAGGTCAAGTGGTCCAACTTTCAGATCGTCACGCGCCAGCAGCCGCTGGCCACGGCGACCGCGCAAGCCAACCTACTGGCGGATGCCGCGGAGGCGCTGCTGCGGGAAGAGATCGCGCCGCTCCTCGACGGCACGCGGGCGATCCGGCTGCTCGGGCTGGCGCTCAACGGGCTCAGCCTGGTCAACGGCACGACGGACATCGCACACCCGCCGCGCTATGTTCACGGGTGGGTGCAGCCGTCACTCTGGGAGCGCCTGGCGGGACTGGCGGGATGAGCGGCGCTTGCCATGCTCCGCCGGGCGTGGGATACTCCACTGAGGCATATACCACAGCCGTTTCCCACATCAACAACCTCACCATGTCTTCTTTGGAGGGAGCCTCTCTGTGTCCGAGCCGAAGGGTCCGCTGCTGCGGGGGGAGCGCGTCGATTTGCGCGCGATTGAGGAGGCGGATTATCCGCTGTTGCACCGCTGGTCCAACGATCCGGCGATGGTCGGCGACTACGATATTCTCAGGCCAGTCTCGCTCGACGACATCCGCCGCCGCTATCGCGATAACCGCGCGCTGACGGCGGATGGGGGCGCGCTGCTGATCGTCCGCAAAGACGGTGTTGCCGTCGGGACGGTGAGCTGCCATCCGGTCTCGTACGGCGTCTATTCACCTGCCTTCAACATCGGCATCGAGATCGAGCCTGAACAACGTGGCAACGGATTTGGCAGCGAGGCGCAGCGGCTCTTCGCCGACTATCTGTTGGCTACCTTCCCGGTGGGTCGGGTCGAGGCGAGCACCGACATCGAGAATAGCGCGGAGCAGCATGCGCTCGAACGGGCGGGATTCAGCCGTGAGGGCGTGGCGCGCTCGGCTGCCTGGCGCGGTGGGCGCTGGCACGATATGGTGGTCTTCAGCCGCGTCCATGGCGATACATGACAAATGATAAATGACGACAAACCATTTCAAGACGTTTTAGCTATGTGCCGCTGGCGCGCTCCGCAGAGCGAGGGGCCAGGGAAAGCGCTCGAAGAATGCCCACCATTCGCCTCGAAATGATGATTGCCGCCTCGCCCGAGCGGTGCTTCGATCTGTCGCTCAGCGTTGACCTCCATCGCCAGTCGGTGGCGCACACTCACGAGCGCCCGATTGCTGGCGTGACCAGCGGCGTCATGCGGCTCGGGGATACCGTGATGTGGGAAGCGGTCCATTTTGGCGTCAAGCAGCATCTCACCACCAAAATCACGGCGTATGAGCGTCCCGATTACTTTGTCGATGAGATGATACGGGGCATTTTTCAGGAAATGAAGCATCACCATGCCTTCGTCTCCCAACCAGCGGGAACGCTCATGATTGATACGTTCACGTTCCGCGCCCCATTGGGGATCCTCGGCAGGGTGGCTGAAGCGCTGGTCCTCACGCGCTACATGCGGAGGCTCCTGCTCACCAGGAATCGGTATCTGAAGCAAGTGGCTGAAGCCGATACCGTTCAAAGCGGTTCCTGACCTCACCGCAAGAAGATACGGGAACCGGAGGCGATCAAGCCTCTAGAAGTCCGATCTCGCCCGCGAAGCTCTGCCCGTGCGCGAGTGGCGGCAGGCCGAACGCCTCGGCGAGCGTCGCGCCCAGGTCGGCGAAGCTCCCTCGCGCGCCCAGGTTCACGCCCGGACGGATGGGCTTGCCGACGGCCAGCAGCGGCACGCTCTCGCGGGTGTGGTCGGTGCCGCGCCAGGTGGGATCGGTGCCGTGGTCGCCGGTAATGAAGAGGGCGTCGCCGTCGCCCAGCTGCGCCAGCGCGGAGGGCAGCCAGGCATCGAACGCCCTCAGCGCCTCGGCATAGCCCGCGGGATTGCGGCGGTGACCAAAGTTTTGGTCGCACTCGACCAGATTGACGAAGAGCAGCCCATCGAAGGGCCGCACGAGCTGATCCAGCGTCGCCGCCTGCGCCTCGGCGTTGGTGGCGGTGTGGTTGCTGAAGGTGAGGCCGTGGCCGGCGAAGAGGTCCTCGATCTTGCCGATGCCGACGACCTCATGCCCGCTACCTTTGAGCGCGTCGAGCAGGGTCGGCGCGGGCGGTGGCAGTGAGAAGTCGTGGCGGCGCGGCGTGCGCACAAACGCGCCAGGGACTCCGGTGAAGGGGCGGGCGATGACCCGCCCTACCGCGTCCTCGCCGGTCAGCAGGCCGCGCGCGATCTCACACATGCGGTAGAGGTCAGGGACGGGGATAACCTCTTCATGGGCGGCTACCTGGAAGACGCTATCGGCGGACGTGTAGATGATCGGTGAGCCGGTGCGCAGGTGCTCCGCGCCCAACTCTTCGATGATCGCCGTGCCTGAGGCGGCTTTATTGCCGAGCACGTGGCGGCCAATCGCGGCCTCGAATCGCGCGACCAGCTCGGCGGGGAAGCCGTTGGGGTAGGTCGGCAGCGGGTGATCGAGGACGATGCCCATCAGCTCCCAGTGGCCGGTGGTGCTGTCCTTGCCTGCCGAGCGCTCGATCAGGCGGCCGCACGCGCCCAGTGGCGGCTGTGGCGGCGTGCCAGCGATCTCGGTCAGGTTGCCCAGGCCCAGGCTGGCCAGCGTTGGTAGCGCAAGTTCGCCCACCGCCCGCGCGCAGTTGGCCAGGCAGTTCGCGCCCTCATCGCCGTAGGCCGCCGCATCGGGCGCCTGCCCGACGCCGACGCCATCGAGGACGACCACAATTGCCCGTGAAAGCCTGCCCATAGAAGATACCCCCTGAAATCGCCGCTGTTTCCGATACGCACATTGTACCCCAGCACGCTACTCACATCCGACAGATGAATATTAAGCGAGTTTGAAACAAAATCAATTTGACTATTGACTTTATTAATTCGCCATGGTATATACTTCGTATCCCAGTCATGTGGTGGCAGTTCACCCGGTCGGCAAGTTGGCTGACCGGCCCATATCGGAGGAGTGACCCATGTTTGACCCCAATCTGTTGATCGAGTCGTCCCACGAACAGCAGCGCGAAATTGACCGCAAGGCCGAGCTTGCCCGGATGATGCAGGAGGGTCGCGAGCCCCAGCCAGCCCTGCCGGAGCGTGTGCTGCTGGCGGTCGCCGATGTCCTGATCGCTGCTGGCGAGCGGATGCGCGAGGGACATCCCGTGCCCGCGCACCAGTAGCCCACCGCACGCCCCATCTCACACAAGCCCATTCCATCGCCCTTCGTCCCTTGTGGAGAAGGGCATTGTTGTACCCTGCGCCTGCCCGCCCCTGGGCATATGAGACGAGTCTGAGACGCATACCAGTTGCCCGGAGACCACAAGTAACGGTATAGTCCTTCGCAGAACTCATCGGTTGTGCTCGACGTAACGAACTGCTGTTTTCGCGGAGGCTTTTGTGCTCACAACGCTCATCAAGATTCATGAGGACACGGCACCAGTGATTCTGGCCGCTGGCGGGATTACGCTGATCTGGGGAATCGTAACGCTCATCCTGGCACGTGGCCGTGCATCGGGGCAGGGCGGCGTCTGGCAGCCGCTACGTGTCTTCCGCATCCTGCTCTCCATTACGGCTGCGCTCGGGCTGGTGCAGGCGATTGTAGGCGGATTGATGTGGCTGCAGGGGGCGCGCCCTGGTGAGGGGCTGCACTATGTCTACGGCGGCATTGTCCTGCTGGCGATTCCGGTGGCATATGTCTATAGCGACCAGCAGCAGGTGCGCCGCGACATCATCATCATGGTCATCGCGGTCGTCGCGGTGGTGGGCGCCGCCGTCCGCGCGCTGATGACGGGGCAGCCGTAAGGGGCGGCCCTCTCCTCTAACCCCGGCCTCCGGCCCGCTGCCGCTCCGGGCGCTCCCTTCGGGACGCAGCCCCTCCGCTCGCACCTGCTCGCTTCTCGCCGCTGACGCGGCGCGCGGGTCTGCCGTCGCGCGCTTCTCGCCTCGTGCCTCGGCTCGCGCGTCTGCCCCCTAAAGGGAGAGGGGGAACCAGAGCCATCCTCACTATCACCGCGCTGTTCGCCTTGGCCCTCCCCTCGTAGGGGAGGGTGGCCGAAGGCCGGGAGGGGTCTTACATCTGGCTGACGGTGATGTCGCCGCTATCGACCCGAATGTGAATGGCGCCCGTGGCCTGCTCGCCCAGCGGACCCTCTGCCTCCGTGCCGAGGCTGTTGATGCGCGTAGTCTCCATCGGCCAGCCGCTGACGTGGATGGCGCCGAGGTTGGTGTGGGCGTCGAGCTGGGCGGCGGTGTCCGCGGGCAACTGGAGGTTCACGTCACCCGTGCTGACCGAGATATCCACCGAAGCGTTCACCATCACTGCGCCCTGCATCGTCACGGAACCGGTCGTCATGTGAAGCCGTGAGCCGTCGGCAAGCGCCACGTCGTGGAGGCTGATATCCCCGGCTCCCCCTGTAACCTCCACCACCCCGCCGATGCCGCTGATCTGGATGTCTCCGGCGGTGATGTCGGCGGCGATGGTGGTGTTGGGCGGGACGGTGAGCAGCAGGTTGACGCTGCTGGAGCTTGCGAAGACGCTCCCATCCGGGAAGTCGGTGGAGATGGCGATCCGGTCGCCCGCCTGGGTGGTGTTTACGGTGATGCCGTCGAGGGCGGCACGGGCGGCGCTCTGTGACGTATCGCGGGCCGTTTTGGTGATCTGGACGCCGACGATGCCCGCTGGCCCCGGCTGCACCTGGAGGCGGCCCGAGGCGTTGTGGATGGTGAGCGAAGGGAACTCGTGGACGACGAACGACTGGGTGGTCGTCGCGGTGGCGGTGACCTCGTTGGCCAGCTTGATGGCAATGCCGACCACCAGCCCGCCGACGAGCGCACAGGCCAGGAGCGCGAGCAGCAGGACGCCGAGCATGCAGCCGATCAGCCAGACGAACCAGCGCGGGCCACGGCGACGCGGACGGCGCGGTGTTCGCTGGAGCGGACGCGACGGGTCGGTTGGAGCAACGGACTGGGCCTCTACCTGTGCCGTATGTGCCGTGCTGTGATTCGGGACCGGCGTGCCCTGACCCACGTCCTGACCCATGCGTGTTGCCCCCTGCCGACCGCGCAGAAGCACGGCGTGCCAGCACAGTCCATTGAACGATAGAAGAACGATAGAAACCGGTAATCATGGGCAGCCAGGCGGCATGCTCATCACCCCTCACGCTCGCCATGAACTACGCGATGGGTAGCGCCAGAGTTGTACCAGTGGGACACGCGGGCGGTGTGCATCGCGCGCGCTGGCATCCTATGCGATACTATCAGAATGTGGAAGAGGTGCGGCAGGCAGGCGACGAGAGGCTGAGGCGTGATGGTATGCCAGAACGTGATGCGAACGCGGGGAATTATCCCTCGGCGGTGTGGCGGCTGATGATCGAGCGTGCGCCACGGACGGGCGCGTGGAATATGGCGCTCGACGAGGCGATCATGGACGCGGCGGCGGAGGGCGCCGCGCCGCCAACGCTACGCTTCTACGCCTGGGAGCCGCCGTGCCTCTCGCTGGGCAAGCGCCAGCCGCTCGACGGCATCGACCTGGCGCGCTGCCGGGCCGATGGCATCGATGTCGTCCGCCGGGCGACGGGCGGCTTCGCCATCCTGCATACCGACGAGCTAACCTATAGCATCGCCACCCGGCCCGACGACCCGCGTGCCGATGGTGCGATTCTGGACGCCTATCGCAAGCTAAGCCAGGGGCTGATGGCGGGGCTGCGGCTGCTCGGCGCGACGCCGGAGATGAATCCGGTCGTGCCGGGGGGCGTGCATAACGCCAGCGCCGCCTGCTTCGAGATGCCCTCGGCGTATGAGATCGTGATGGGCGGGCAGAAGCTGATCGGCAGCGCGCAGGTGCGGCCCGCCGGGCGCATCTTGCAGCATGGCTCGTTGCCACTGACGGGGGATATCGCGCGGCTGGTTCCCTATCTCGCCTATGCGGACGAGGCGGAACGGGCGGCGCTGGCGGGACACCTGCGCGCGCGGGCGACGACGATTAGCGATGCGCTGGGGCGGGCGGTGAGCATCGAGGAGGCGGCGGAGGCGATGGCGCGCGGATTCGCCACCGCGCTGAATCTGACGTTCGAGCCGGGCGAGCCGACAGCAGCGGAGATGCGGGCGGCGGAGGCGCGGCTGGCGGAGAAATCCATCCTGCAAGAGTAACGCGGGCCGACAGGGTGGTTGTGTGGTGGGCTGCCTTCGCGGCATGAATGCCGCGGCTAAACGCAGATTCGACGATTCCGGTACATGGTGAGCGATTCTGCGCAGTCCGGGATTAGCCGTGGTCTTCAGGCCACGGCGCGCTGGCCCCGCGATAACCGCCACCATCCATAGGCATGTAGATGGAACAGAGAGAACGAATTATGGGCGAGAAGCTGCGGGTTGGGGTCATCTTTGGCGGGCGCTCTGGCGAGCACGAGGTCTCGATTGCCTCGGCCGCCTCGGTGCTGAAGGCGCTGGACGCCGAAAAGTACGAAGTCGTGCCGATTGGCATCACCGGCGAGGGGCACTGGCTAGCCGGGGTGGACCCGCAGCCGCTGCTGCTCGGCGCGACGATGGAGGACGCCATCCAGAAGGGCGAGGCGACGGCGGTCACCATGACCGGCGACCCGACCAGCCGCGGCCTCGTGCCTGTTGAGACTCCCGACGACGACCCGGAGGCCGGTGGGCAGCATCCGCAGCGCCCGCTCGATATCGTCATCCCTGTATTGCACGGCACCTATGGCGAAGATGGCACGCTGCAAGGGCTGCTGGAGATGGCGGATGTCGCCTACGCGGGCTGTGGCGTGCTGGGCGCGGCGCTGGGCATGGATAAAGACAAGGCGAAGATGGTCTTCCGCTCCGCCGGGCTGCCCATCGTAGACTGGCTGACGATCCGCCGCGTCGAGTTCGAGCGCGAGCCGGAGGCGGTTTGCGCGCGCATCGCCGAGCGTTTCCCCGGCGCGGTCTTCGTCAAGCCCGCCAATATGGGGTCGAGCGTCGGCGTGGGCAAGGCGCATGACGCGAACGAGCTGCCGGGCGTGGTGGCGGAGGCGCTGAAATACGACCGCAAGGCCATCGTCGAGCCTGCTATCAACTGCCGCGAGCTGGAGTGTGGCGTGCTGGGCAACGACGAGCCCATCGCCAGCATCGTCGGCGAGGTGGTCCCCAGCAACGAGTTCTACGACTACCGCGCCAAATATGTGGACAACGCCTCGCGGCTCTACATCCCTGCCGAGATCCCGTCCGAGACGATGGCGACGATACGCGCGATGGCGGTGGACGCTTTCCTCGCGCTCGACCTCTCCGGCCTGGCGCGGGTGGATTTCTTCCTCGATAAGGACACAGGCCAAGTCTATCTGAACGAGGTCAACACGATGCCTGGCTTCACCGAGATCAGCATGTATCCCAAGCTGTGGGAGGCGAGCGGCGTCCCCTATCCACAGCTGCTCGACCGGCTAATCCAGCTGGGGCTGGAGCGGCACGCGGAGAAGCAACGCAACCGCACGCGCTATTCGCCGGAGGAGTAGGCTGCCCCCTCCCCCTGAAGGGAGAGGGGAGTCAGAGGCAGAACCAGAACCAGAACCAGAGCCAGTAGCCGCACTGGTCTCCTTAGCCCTCTCCCTGCAAGGGGGAGGGGCCGACGCGCGAGCCGTCAGGCTCGGAGCACGCGATGAGCGTGCGTAGCGGCGGCGACCCGTAGGGTGGCCGAAGGCCGGGAGGGGGCCGGCCGCCGCGTCTCCACTACCCCGTCCAGCCCAGCGCCTTTGCCCGCTGCTCCGCCGCCTCCGCCTCAGCCGTCCGCCCCAGCGCGCGCAACGCTATCGCCTTGTTCTTCCAGGCGTTCGCTTTCTTCGGGTCGAGCGCCAGCGCCCGGTCGCAGGCAACCACCCCCTCCTGGTAGCGTCCCGTTTCGTTGAGAAGATATCCCAGATTGGCCCAGGCGTCAAACGATCCGGGGGCGAGCCGGGTGGCGCGCTCCAACAGCTGCAGCGCCTCGGCGTATTGCTTCTGCGCCATCAGCGCCTTGCCGGGGTCAGCAGGTCGTCGGCATTCTCGGTCGGCTGCGGGCGGCAGGGACAGGCGCCTCGCCTGCCGAGGTCAGGCCGAGGGCATGGAGCAAACGGCGCGCAGCCTGATCCGGCGGGAAGGGCGCGAAGTCGGGCGCCTCGACGCGCTTGTACCTGTAATACGCCAGCCAGCCGTTATCGGTCCCGAAGTCGTCGCGCTCGATCTGTCCCACCGTCACCGGCAGCAGCGCGCGCGAGGGGTCGCGCTCCTTCAGCTCCTCCGCCCAGTCGGTCTCGCGCTTGACCCAGCGCGAGGCAAAGGCATGCTTCGAGAGGATCACCACAACGATCGGCCGCCGCCCCGCGCAGCGCCGCCACGATGGTGTGGCAGAAGGCGCTATCCTCGCTGGCATGGCTAACAAAGACGCGCAGTTGCTCGGCCATATGCGATTGCTCCTATGTGCTGGGCTGTTCCGGCGAGGGTTTCACACCATCCACACACGACGTGTTGCGCCCATTCTAGCATGCGGGCGCACCGGATGACCAGAGAGCCCTCTCCCCCAGCCCCTCCCCGACGCGGGGAGGGGGCCGCGCGCTACAATACAACAGGCAAACACCACCACTACACACCACGAAAGCGAGCAGCGCATGAGCAATCGGGAGGAGATCGTCGCCGCGGCGGAGGCCTTCGCGCGGGAGGTGCTGACGGGCGAGAGCAGCGGCCACGACTGGTGGCATATCGCGCGGGTGCGGGCGCTGGCGCGGACCCTTGCCGCCGCCGAGCACGCCGACACCTTCATCTGCGAGCTGGCCGCGCTGCTCCACGACATCGCCGACCCCAAGATCGCGGGCGACTGGGAGAGCGGCCTCGCCCGCGTCCGCGACTGGCTCACCGCGCACGACGTCCCCGCCGACGAGCGCGCGCACATCCTGGAGATCATCGCCACCATCTCCTTCGCGGGTGGCCACAAGCCCGCGCCACGGACGCTGGAGGGCCGTGTCGTGCAGGATGCCGACCGCCTCGACGCCATCGGGGCCATCGGCATCGCCCGCGCCTTCGCATATGGCGGCGCGCATGGGCGCATCCTCTACGATCCCGAGGTCGCCCCACGTGCGACGATGACCGCCGAGGAGTATCGCACCCACCTCATGCCCACTATCAACCACTTCTACGAGAAGCTGCTGCTGCTGAAAGACCGCATGAACACCGACTACGCCCGGCAGTTGGCCGAGCAGCGCCAGGCGGTGATGGAGGCGTTCCTCGACGAGTTCTACGCCGAATGGGACGGCACCCGCTAGCGGGGATGCCCAAAGCGGCAAACTTGTGGCACACTATACTGTATGTATGGCAGCATGTTGGCCGCCCGGACCTCACCCCCCGGCCCCCTCTCCTCATAGGAGAGGGGGAGCCATGACCCAGCACGAGAGACAGCGGGCGAGTTCTGCGCCCCTCGATCTATGGAGCAAAGGCTGACGCAAGCCATCGGGTAGAATGCCGGGCTGCTCTGGCTCCCCTGTCCTCGTAGGAGAGGGGCTAGGGGTGAGGTCTGCCGCCCAACTACTCACCGTCCCTGAAAACTAATAAGTCTGAACGAGGTTAACTTATGGCCCGCGCCGCGCGCACCCCAACTACATCCACCACCATCGTCCGCCTGGACGCCGAACCGATGGACATCCCGCTCCACGAGCCGTTTGTCATCGCGACGGGCCGGGTCGAGGCCGCCCGCAACGTGCTCGTGCGCGTCACCCTCTACGATGGCACCGTTGGCCTGGGCGAGTCCGCGCCATTCCCCCCGAGCGGCGGCGAGACGCAGGAGACCGCGCTGGCCGCCCTCCAGGGTATGGTCCCGCTGGTCGAGGGCCACGACGCCGCCTCATGGCGTCCGCTCTCGGAGCAGCTGCTGGCCAACTTCGAGCATCAGACGACGGCGCGCGCGGGTGTGGAGGCCGCCCTGCTGGACGCGCTGACGCGCTCATGGGGCATCCCGCTCTTCCAGTTCTTCGGCGGCGTCCAGTCGCAGGTCGAGACCGACGTCAGCATCCCCATCGTCGCACCCGCCCGGGTAGCCGAGCTGGCACGGCTCCACGCGCGCCAGGGGGCGGCGACGCTCAAGCTCAAGGTGGGCGCGAATGTGGATGACGACGCTGACCGTGTGCTGGCGCTGGTCGAGGCCGCGCCCGACTGTGACCTGATCCTCGATGGCAACCAGGGCTACACTCCTACCGAGGCGCTGGAGCTGCTGCGCGCGCTGAAAGATGAGGACGTCGAGCCGGTCCTCTTCGAGCAACCGGTCCACCGCCACGACCTCGAAGGGCTGCGCTTCGTCACCGAGCGCGCGGGCATCCCCGTCGCCGCCGACGAAAGTGTGCAGACGGCTGCCGACGCGCTGCGCATCGCGCGGATGGGCGCGGCCAACGTCGTCAACATCAAGCTGATGAAGGCGGGCATCGTCGAGGCGCTGGCCATCGCGGCGGTCTGTCGCGCGGCCAACATCGACCTGATGATTGGCGCGATGATCGAGTCGCGGCTGGGCATCGCGACCTCAGCCCATTTCATCGCGGGCCTCGGCGGCTTTCACTATATTGACCTCGATACCGCGATGCTGCTCGCCGACGACCCCTTCACCGGCGGCTACGCGCAGTCTGGCATGACGCTCGCGCTCGATCCCGCCCAGCCCGGCCACGGCGTCCAACTGCGCGAGGAGAACGAGTAGCGCACCAAATCACAGAGTAATCCCAACGGAATCAGCGTGTCGCCAGCGTCCCCGCTCACCCGTCCTAGTATGTGGGCGATAACGACGAGCGCGTGGACGAGGGGAGAGGCGCATGGCAACGGATGACGGCTTCCCGGCTCGCGTCGTGCCTGTCATTATTCCGGTGTCCCTCGGCGGAACAGCCGCCGACGAGGGCATGGACGTTGCGCTCGCTGGCGCGTCATCTGGCCTGGAAAGTGCGACGAATTATGCCAGGGTAGAGAGTCCAGCCCAGACAGAAGAGGAGGCAACCACGATGGAAGGTTCAGTCTCACCCACCAGCTCCGCACAGCCTGGCGTCACGTCAGAGACGATACACGATGAAAACGAGATAGCCGAGGTGCTCGACGAATCGCAGCACGCCTATACCCACGCGGCGCCACATCCGGAGGCGCCCGAGATGAGCCAGCGCCAGCCTGGCTACTCACCCGTCACCAGGACACCGCCACCCACCGAGGGCGGCCGCCTCTCCTGGCTGCCAGGGGTCGCGCTGGCCGCGCTGATCGTCGGCCTCGCCGCCTGGACCGTCTCCCGGTCGATCCGCCGCGGGCGCAAGCGAGCTGCCAAAGCCGCCAAGGCCGCGCGCGCCAGCGTCCGCAGCTCCGTGAGCGACGCGCGCAAATCCGCGGCGACCCTTGCGCAGACGATGCAGTCAAGCGCGAAGGACGTGGCCGCCAGGCAACGCGACACCGCCACTGATGCCATCAGCAACCTCTCCGCCGACGTGCAGGCGCGCTACCGCTGGTTCCGGCGTGGCATGCGTGTCGGCGCGCAGGCCGCCCGCTTCCAGAAGAAATAGGAGCGATCTCTGGCCCCCCTCTCCTATGGGAGAGGGGGATAGGGGGTAAGGTCTGGGGAGAGGGTCTGATCTACGGATACGAGACAAACACCGTTTTCGTCTCGCTGAACTCCTCGACTGCCTTCCAGCCCAGCTCGCGGTGGCCGTTGCCGCTCTGCTTCGTCCCGCCGAAGGGCAGATGCGGCTCCGCGCCAGTCGTCCCCGCGTTGATATACACAAGCCCCGCGTTGATGTCGCGCATCGCGCGGAAGACCGTCCGCGAGTTCTCCGAGAAGATGGCGCAGGAGAGTCCGTACATCGTCGAGTTGGCGGCCTCAATCGCTTCGTCGTAGCTCGCGACCGGCACAATCGAGACGAACGGCCCGAAGACCTCCTCCTGCGAGATGCGCATATCTTTGGTCGCGTTGGTAAAGACCGTCGGCGCGTAGAAGGCGCCCTCGGCCAGCGCGCCCTCGCTCAGCGGCTGCCCTCCGGTGAGCAGCGTCGCGCCCTCGGCCTTGCCAATCTCGGTATATTCATGCACCGCGCCGACCCGACCGCGATTGACCAGCGGTCCCATCGTCGTCTCCGGCAGTAGCCCATCGCCCACATTCAGCTTCTCGGCGGCGGCCACCAGCTTCTCGGCAAACTCCTCCGCCACCGCCCGGTGCACGATGACACGGCTGGTCGCGGTGCAACGCTGCCCGGTCGTGCCGAAGCCCGCCCACGCCACCGCGGCGACCGCCTCATCCAGCCTGGCGTCGTCCATCACGATGACCGCGTTCTTGCCGCCCAACTCCAGGCTCACCCGGCGCAGATCACGCCCGCACAGCTCGGCGACGTGCTTGCCCACCTCGGTCGAGCCGGTCAGCGAGATCATCGCCACACGCGGATCGGTGACGAGCGCGTCGCCCAGCGAGCCGCCCGGTCCCGTCACGTAGTTGAGCACGCCAGCGGGCAGTCCCGCCTCGATCAGAATCTCCACCAGGTTGGCGGCGGAGAGCGGCGTATCGCTGGCCGGTTTGAGCACAACGGTGTTGCCCGCCAGCAGCGCGGGGAAGGTCTTCCAGGCGGGAATCGCCATCGGGAAGTTCCACGGCGTGATGATGCCGACGACGCCCAGCGGCTGGCGGATCGTCATGTTCATCTTGTCAGGGATGGCCGATGGCACGACATACCCTTCGGCGCGGCGTCCCTCGCCCGCGATGAACTTGCCGACATCAATCGCCGTCTGTACGTCGCCCTGCGTCTCGTTGAACGGCTTGCCCATCTCGCGCGTCATCTGGCGGGCCAGCTCGTCGCGCCGTTGCTCCAGCAGCAACGCCGCCCGCAGGATGATCTCGCCACGCTGGGGCGCGGGCATCTTGCGCCAGCCGGGCAGCGCCTCCTCGGCGGCGGCGATGGCGTCGGTGATATCGGTCGTGGTCGAGCGTTGGAACCGCCCGATGACCTCGCTGGTGTGGGCGGGATTGGTGTTGTCGAACAGGTCGCCCGATGCGGTCGCCCGCCACTCCCCGCCAATATAGTTGTTATACGTTCGTGGCGGCTCCGCGCCCGTAGTGGCTGTATCACTGGCTGATGTCGTCGTCGTCATCGCTTTTGCCCCTCCGTTGTGGCCCTTATAGCTTTGCTTCGGTTTCCGCATCGCCCTCTCCCCCAGCCCAGGACACATACGTTCTGGTTTCCCCTCTCCCTTTAGGGGGAGGGGTTAGGGGAGGGGGCCGCTGCACGCCAAAGCGCCCGCGGCTGTTGCCATACGGCTTGCGCGCGGGCACACACCGACAGTATAGCACGCGAAGGCTGGGGGAGACGGCTACCCCTCGTCGCGCGCGCCTGCTAGAATAGACGCTCGATAGCGGCTCAGGGGAGGGACAGGAGCGAGCGACTATGACGCGAGAGTCAGGCCTACGCTTAACCGCCATCCAGGCCACCTGGCTGCTTGCCGTGGTCATCGGCGTGCCGCTCGGCATCTTGACGATACAAAGCTTCGGGGATGAGGTGACGTTGCGCTTCGTAGCGTATATGGTAATCGCCTGTCTGCTGTGGACGCTGCTCCTGGCGGCGTTGCGGCGGCGGATTGGCCCGGAGCCGAACCGCTGGGCCACGCTGCTGACACTCAGCCGTCTCGTGACGGGCTGCGCGCTGGCGGCCTTCGTCCTCTCCGGTGCGCGCGACCGCATGCAGACCGCCGCTATCGTCATGTGGGCGCTGGTAGTGCTGACCGCGACGGTCAGCGACTGGTTCGACGGTACGCTGGGCCGTCTGGAAGGGATCACCAGCTTTGCCAGCACACTCGACATCGAGTCCGACTCCTGGCTCACCCTCTGGAGCGCGGTGGCGGCGATCCTGCTGGGCGGGCTACCATGGATCTGCCTCCTACCACCGGTGGTGCGCTACATCCATCCCATACTCGCCCTCAGAGCGGGAAAGCTGCCGGTCGGCGGCGGCCCCTGGTGGAGTCGCGTAACCGGTATGACGCAGATGGCGGTGCTGATGGCGGGATTCGCTCCCGTAGCTAGCCCGGTGCGCGACGCAATCTTCGGGGTCATCATCTGGCCGGTGAGTCTGGCGCAGCTGGCGACCATGCTGGCGCTGCTCGCGCTCCGCCGCCGCTAGCGCCGTTAGTACCGATAGCGTTCGTTCGGCGCGAATTGGGGGAAACGCCTTGCGCGCGGGAAACACGCTATGTTATACTAGTTCGGTGCACGGCGTTCGGGCGGAGATGTGTGGAGAGTACCGGCCCAGTCGCCAATAGGCGCCCTCATCCAGGGCCGGAGTGAAAACACATGAAGAAATACAAGATGAAGACGCATAAGGCAACCGCCAAGCGCGTCCGCATGACTGGGGGCGGCAAGTTCATGCACCTCAAAGGCGCACGCACCAAGTACCGCCGCAAGAAGGATCCCACGCGCAATCGCTCGCTGAGCCAGCCGACCGTGCTCTCGCAGGGCGATACGCGCAAGATGACACGATTGCTGCCGTATAGCTAATAACCGGCTGTATCCTGGCAGGCGGTGTGCGGTCCGGTTGTGCGCCGGGCGCCGAGGTGGAGAAAAACAATGCCACGAGTGAAGCGGGGCGTAACATCCCGCAAGAAACATAAGAAGGTTCTGCAGCGTACCGAGGGCCACTGGGGCGCGCGGCATCGCCTAATCAAAACAGCGCGCGAGTCGATGTTCCACTCGCTGCAATATGCCTATCGCGACCGGCGCAATCGCAAGCGTGACATGCGCGCGCTCTGGATTACACGCATCAACGCGGGCGCGAAGCTGTACGGCATGAGCTACCGCGACCTGATTCACGGCCTCAAGCTGGCGAATGTGGCCGTGGATCGCAAGATTATGGCCGACATGGCCGTCCGTGACCTCAAGGGGTTTGGCGCGATCGTCGAGGCGGCGCGCACCGGACTGGCCCAGAAGGCTACGGCCTAGACCCAGCACACGATACCAGGCGCCGCGCGACCACACCAGTCCGTGAGGCGCCTTTTCGTGTTTGCGGGTATTCTTGACTTGAGACGACGAGGCGCAGGATAGAGACGATGATTAGCAGCCCATCCAACCGGCACGTGCAGGAGCTACACGCGCTGCATACGCTCAAGGGGCGCGAGACAGCCGGAGCCTTTCTGATCGAAGGGCCGCACCTGCTGGACGCCGCGCTCGATGCCCATGTCCTGCCGCGACTCGTCCTCTACGACCCGGAGGCGCTGGAGCGCACCGCGGCGGGGCGGCGCACACTCGGGCGCATCGAGGAGGCGCGGGCGCACGGCGTCGAGACGCTCGAAGCGACGGGCGCGGCCATCGAGCGCGCCAGCGATACGCGCACGCCGCAGGGGGTCGTGGCCTCGGTCGCCCTGGCGGATGTCACCGCCGACAAGGTGCGCGCGCGACGACGGGGACGCGCCCGTCCGCTGTTGGTGGTGCTCGATGCCATCTCTGACCCCGGCAATATGGGCACCATCCTCCGCTCGGCGCTGGCCGCCGATGTGGATGAGGTGCTAATCGCGCCGGGCTGTTCTGACCCGCTCGCACCGAAGGTTGTGCGGGCGGGCGCGGGCGCGCACTTCTTTCTGCCCGTGCGCACCGGCCTCGACTGGGAGGCCATAGGCAAGTGGGTGCATGGCGCGCCATCGGTGCGACAGATTCTGCTGGCGGAGGCCGAAGGCACGCGCGCCTACGATAGCTTCGACCTGACGGTGCGCACCGCGCTGGTCATCTGCAACGAGGCGCATGGGGCATCACCCGATGCGTCGCGGCTCTCGAAGCTCCACATCAGCATCCCGATGTGGAACAAAGTGGAGTCGCTCAATGCAGCGGTGGCCGCGAGTGTGATACTCTTTGAAGCAGCACGCCAGCGTCGCGTGCGCGAGTCAGAAAAGGCCCAGGCATCAGACGACGCAGGCGAATCCGATTTTGACGAGCAATCATAGCACAACCGCATAGAGAAGCGACGACGGAGAGAGTAGGCGGAGACGACGAACAGGGAGCCGGGGTCAGCGACTGAAAGCCCAGGCACGCGCGCATCCGACCGAAGTTCACTCCCGAGCAGACGGCTGAAGTACGACGCAGGTGTGCAGACATCAGCATCGTGATGAGTAGGCCGCCCGGTAGCCCACCGTTAGCGGAGCAAGCAGAGAGGAGCGTGCGGCCAGCCGCGACGCTCAATGTGGGTGGTACCACGGAGTATACGGCAACTTCGTCCCGAGACGAGGCTGCCGTTTTTGTTGTTTTTGGGGAGGCTAAATATGGCGACCGATGAGGAACGCCAGCTTGAGGCGATGCGCGAGCGGGCGCGCGCCGAGCTGGAGCATCTGGACACCACCGAAGCGCTCGAAGACTGGCGCACCCGCTACCTCGGGCGCGAGCGCGGCGAGCTGACCGCCGTGCTAAAAGGGCTGGGCAAGCTGCCCGGCGAGCAACGCAAAATCGTCGGCCAGGCGGCCAATGCCGTCAAGACCGAGCTGGAGGCGCTGCTGGAGGCGCGACGCCAGGCCGTCCAGGCGCAGGAGCGCGCCGCCACCCTGGAACGCGAACGGGTGGACGTCACGCTGCCGGGCGCCGCGATGCCCGTCGGGCACGTACATCCGCTCTCGCAGGTGATGCGCGACATCGCGCGCACGATGAAGGCGATGGGCTTCCAGCAGTACGACGGGCCAGAGGTCGAGACCGACTACTACAACTTCCAGTCGCTCAACCTGCCGCCAGATCATCCCGCGCGCGACATGCAGGACACCTACTGGATCGCGCCGGGACAAATCCTGCTGCGCACGCAGACCTCGCCGAATCAGGTCCGCATCATGGAAAGCATGCGCCCACCTGTGCGCGCCTACGTCATGGGCAAGGTCTATCGCAATGAGGCAATTGACGCCAGCCACGAGGCCGTCTTCCATCAGGTCGAAGGTCTGCTCATCGACGAGACCTGCACTATGGCCGACCTGCGCGGCGTGCTGGAGCGCTTCGCCCGTGAGATGTTCGGCGGTGAGCGCAAGATTCGCTTCCGCCCGAGCTACTTCCCGTTCACCGAGCCAAGCGCCGAGTTCGACGTGGACTGCATGAGCTGCAAGGGTAAAGGCTGCCGCGTCTGCAAATACTCCGGCTGGCTGGAGATGGGGGGCTCAGGCATGGTGGATCCGCGCGTGCTACGAGGCGTCGGCTACGACCCGACCGTCTATCGTGGCTTCGCCTTCGGGCTTGGCATCGAGCGCATCGCTATGCTGCGCTGGGATATCGACGATATTCGCCAGTTCATGAGCAACGATCTGCGCTTCCTGCGCCAGTTGACCTAGGGGAATGAGGAGCACACACCATGCACATGAGAATCGCGCTGCTGGGCTACGGCAACGTCGGGCGCGCCCTGATTGCCCTGCTCGCCGAAAAAGCCGACGTCCTGCGCGACCGGCACAACCTGACCGTAGGCGTCACCGGCATCATGACCCGTAGCGCTGGCGGCTGGCTGGCGCCCAAAGGCAAAGGCATCAGTCCCGCGGACGTCCGTACCTCTGGCTGGCCTGGCGATGGATTACCCGTCGGCGCCGAAGCGTTTTCCGGCGGCAGTATCGCCTTTGTGGGGCTGGCGCCCTGCGATGTGCTGGTCGAGCTGACGACGCTGGACGCTCAGACCGGCCAGCCCGCGCTCGAGCACGTACGCCGGGCGCTCTCAGCCAGAAAGTCGGTTGTGACGGCCAACAAAGGGCCAATCGCGCACGCCTACCGCGATCTACGTGCGCTGGCGGCGGAGCGTGGCGTCGCGCTGCGCTTCGAGTCAACGGTGATGGATGGGACGCCGATCTTCAACATGGCCGCCGCCTCGCTACCCGCAACAACTATCGCGGGCTTCCGTGGAACGCTCAACAGCACTAGCAATTACGCCTTGAGCCGGATGGCGCAGGGCGAGACGCTGGAAGAGGCGGTGAGCGGCGCGCAAAAGCTGGGTATTGCCGAGGCCAACCCCGCGAACGACCTGGAGGGCTGGGACGCCGCCGTCAAGGCGACCGTGCTGGCAAACGTGCTGCTGGATGCCGACGTGCGTCCCGCCGATGTGCTGCGCGATGGGCTGGGCGCGGAGGCGATGCGTCAGGCGCAGGCGGCGCTCCTGCCCGGCCAGACGCTCAAACAGGTTGCCGAGGCTGAGCGCTCAGGCGATACCGTCACCGCGCGCGTCCGATTGGAGGCGCTGCCGCCGGGCGATGTGCTGGCCCATCTCTCCGGCATGGAGGCCGGGCTGACTCTACACACCGATACCATGGGCGACCTGACGATCATCGAGGGCGAAGGCGGACCCGGCCAGACCGCGCACGGCGTGATGGCCGACCTGGTAGCTGTCGCTCACCAGATAGCTTGATTCGCCGGAGCTTTAGACTCCGGCAGGCTCGATAGAAGTGGATAGGAAATGCTATGCGCGTACCCTATAACTGGCTCAAAGACTACGTAGATATCACGCTTCCGCCCGAGGAGCTGGCCGAGCGGCTGACGATGGCCGGTCTGGAGGTAGACCGAGTCGAATATCCCTGGCCGGGGATCGTCACCGCCCAGATCATCTGGCTGGAGCGCGTCAAAGGCTCGGACCACCTCAGCGCCACCCGTGTCACCGACGGCACGCATGAATACAGCGTCGTCTGCGGCGCGTCCAATATCAAGCTGCACGACAAGGTGCCACTGGCGCGGCTGGGCGCGCGCGTGGGCGAGATCGTGATTGCCGAGAAGATGGCGATGGGCGTGCTCTCGCAAGGGATGCTCTGCTCGCCGCGCGAACTTGGCCTGAGCGACGACCACAGCGGCATCTACATCCTCCCCAAAGACACGCCGCTCGGCATTCCGCTGGGCAAGGTGCTCGGCGACGCGGTGATCGACCTCGATATCAAGGCACATCGGGGCGACCTCTTCTGCGTGGTCGGCGTCGCGCGTGAGGTGGCTGCCTTCACTGGCAAGACGCTGCGCCTGCCAGAGACCGCCGTGAAGGAGAAGGGGAAAGCCGCCGAGAAACTTATGACGCTGGAGATACGCGACCCTGACCTCTGCCCGCGCTACACCGCCCGCGTCGTCCGCGATGTGAAGATTGGCCCCTCGCCACAGTGGATGGCCGACCGGCTGACGGCGTCTGGGATGCGACCGATCAATAATGTCGTGGATATCACCAACTACGTCATGCTGGAGCTTGGCCAGCCACTTCACGCCTTCGACTACGACAAGGTCACCGACCACACGATCATCGTGCGCCGCGCGACACCCGGCGAACAGCTCACGACGCTGGATGATGTCACCCGCACCCTGACCGACGAGATGCTGCTAATTACCGATCCTGCCGGGCCAACGGTCATCGCGGGCATCTTCGGTGGCTCGCGCGTCGAGGTCTCGGAGGAGACGACGAACATCCTGCTGGAAGCGGCGCACTTCGCTCCGGGCAATATCCGCCGGACCAGTCAGGCGCTCGGCCTGCGCACCGAATCCTCGGGCCGCTTCGAGAAGAACCCTGACATCAACCTGACCGCCATCGCGATTGACCGCGCGGCGCGGCTGCTCACCGAGCTGGCGGGCGGCAGTGTCGCGCCGGGGCAGGTGGACTTCTACCCAAAACCCGTTAAAGAGCATGAGATTGAGTTCGCGGTGAGCCAGGTCGAGTGGCTAACGGGCATGCAGGTGACGCCGACCGAGGTGGAGAGTGTGCTGCGGGCGCTTGGCTTCGGCGTGGACGACGCCGAAAGCGACTGGGACGATGTGATGCTGCGTGTCACGGTCCCGACGCGACGGCACGACGTGGAGGAGAGCGCCGACGTAGTTGAAGAAGTCGCCCGCATCGTCGGATTCGACCGCATCCCCGGCACGATTCCGTCGGGGCCGCTGCCAACGCCGCACCATGACGTCTGGTACGAGCGCGCCGATAAGCTCCGCGATGTGCTGGTCGGCGCGGGACTGACCGAAATTGTCAGCTATCCGCTGACCAGCCGCGAGCGTATGGCGCATCTGTTGCGCGGCACAACGTCGGGCGAGGAGCAGCTGTTGGCAGCCCCCTCCCCTAACCCCTCCCCCATGGGGAAAGCGGAAATAGATACACGCAAGACAGAGCGGCGTCAGCTGGCTGCGCTGGCCGAGCGGCTGCCTGCCATCACCCTGGTCAATCCGGCGAGCGCCGAGGTCGAGGCGCTACGGCTGACGCTGATGGCCAGCCTGCTCGAAACGATTGCCGAGAACAGCAAGCACGAGAGCGCTGGCCTCTGGTTCTTCGAGCTGGGACGACGCTACCTACCCACCGACGGGCTACGCGACGGCTCCGGGCTGCCCCAGGAGCGCCACACGCTCGGCGTCGGCGCGGCTGGCCCCGTGGCCACAGCATGGACCGGCGACGTACGGGACACGGATTTCTTCGCCATCAAGGGCATCGCCGAGCTACTGCTGGCGACTCTGAAGGTGTCAAGCTATCGCTTCGTGCCCGGCGCGCATCCTACCTTTCACCCGGGCCGTTGCGCCATCCTCGAAGTCGGCGCTCCTGGCACGGCGCTTGCTGATGCTGAAGAAGCGACCAGGGGGACAGGTGGGCTCTCGTTGCCCGCGGCGCGTGACAACCTGGTGTGGATAGCCGCCGCCGTGCTGGGCGAGGTACATCCAGAAGTTGCGGAACGGTTCGACCTGACGGCGCGCACCTGCCTGATGGAACTGGATCTGGAGCGGCTCTATCTGGCGGTTCCTGAGGCCGTGTTCAGCCAGGCGGTTCCGCGCTATCCAGCGGCCCAGCGCGACTTGGCGATTGTCGTTGACGCCAGCGTGCCAGCCGCGCGCGTGCTTGATACCATCAGAGCGGCTGGGAGCGAATTGTTACGTGGCGCCGTCCTTTTCGACGTGTATACTGGGAAAGGCATTCCAGAGGGCAAGAAAAATCTGGCGTATGCGCTCACGTTCCAGTCGCCGGAGCGAACGCTCACCGATCAGGAGATCGAGCGCGCGCATGCGGAGATCGTGAAGGCGCTGGGGGCAGCATTTGGCGCGGAACTGCGGGCGTAGCAAGGGGACTCCCGCAGCCATGAATGGCCGTCGCGCCCTGAAGGTGCGGCAGGCTGCTATGGCGGCTCTGGCGGGCTTGTAAGCCCCAGCTTTCCTACCCCGGCCTTTCAAGGCCGGGATTGCCCGTATGATTGCATCAGGTAATGCCAGGGGAGAGGCCGAATGGAACTCGATCAGGATGAACAGGAGTCACAGCGCGAATCCCACATGCGCACCCACCTGTTCAACAAGCAGGTGGTCACCATCGGTGGCGGAACTGGCCCCTTCGCGGTGCTCTCCAGCCTCAAACGCTACCAATGTGGGATTACCGCCATCGTCACCATGTCCGATAGTGGCGGTAGCTCCCGGCGACTGATGGACGAGTTCGGGCAGCTCCCATTCGGCGATCTGCGCCAGGCGCTCGTCGCGCTCTCGCGAAATGGCGCGCTCTGGCGCGATGTCTTCACCTTCCGATTCCAACCCAGCCACGGCAATTCCAGGGGAGGAGAGCGTACGCCCGAGCCAGAAGGAATTCCGGGGACGCATCGCAGCGCCGAAGACGACGCGGGCAAGCTGCAACGGGTAGCGGAAGTCGCGGGGGTGACGGGCCATAGCCTCGGCAACCTGATTATCTCAGCGCTACAGGAGATCAACGGGGGCAACCTGCTCTGGGCCATCCGCGATGCGCAACGTCTGCTGGGCACGGCTGGCGACGTGCTGCCAGTCACGCTCGATCATGCGACGCTGTGCGCGGACCTGGAGGACGGCACGAAGCTGTGTGGCGAGACGGATATCGATACACGCGGTGAAAAGGTCCCCGGCGATCTCCCGGCGATCCGGCGCGTCTACCTGGAAGAGCCGGCCGAGCCCTGTGAGGATGCGATTCACGTCATCCGCCGGGCGGATATGATAGTGCTTGGCCCCGGCGATCTCTACACCAGCATCGTGCCGAATCTGCTGGTGAACGGCGTGGCCGAGGCTATTCGCGCGGCTGAGGCAGAGGTAGTCTATGTCTGCAATCTCATGACCAAGCACGGCGAGACCGATGGTTTCCGCGCCTCCGATTTTGTGCGCGAGATTCAGAACTACCTCGACCGGCGGCTCGACCGGGTTATTCTCCACGATGGCTCGTTCCCTGATGACCTGCTGGCCGCCTATGCCGTCAAGCAGCAGTACCCGGTCGAAGCCGATATCGCGGAGGTGCGCAAGCTGGTTTCCGAGGTGATCGTGGAGCCGGTGATGGCCGTACACACTGATACGCTGGTGCGCCACGATGCCCGGCGGCTAGTGCGCGCGATCTTCGCCCCTCCCTCGATGGCGCTCTGACCTCACCCCTAGCCCCTCTCCCACGCGGAGAGGGGGGCCAGCTTTCGGGCAATGGGCAAGAAAACCTACAGCACGACGCTGGTGATGGCGAAGATGCCGTCGGCTTCGTCAATCCGCTCCAGCGCATCCTCAGGCACGGGGCCATCCAGCGCGAGAATCATCAGCGCCTCGCCGCCCGCCTGGCGCATGCGCCCACCAGCCATGCTGGCCACCGGGCCAACGTCCATGTGGGAGATGTTGACGCCCGCTTCGCCCAGTATCGTCCCCACGCGGCCAACCATGCCGGGGCGGTCGAGATTGCGCGCGATGAGAATATGTCCGCTAGGCACGAAATCGGTAGCGTAGCGGTCAACCCGCACCACCCGCTCCTCGCCCCAGGTAATCGTCGCCGAGAGCACGCTGGAGGGCGCTTCTGGGCCATCCGCCGCCACACGAATCGTCACCAGATTCGAATATTGCTCCGCCGCCGTCGAGCGGCTTTCGACGATTTCCAGCCCCCAGTCGCGCGCCACAACCGGCGCATTGACCAGATTGACGTGGGCCTCAGAGACCGATTCGAGCAGCCCCTTGACCAGCGCGGCGGATAGTGGGCGGGTATCGTAGCCGGCAATCTCGCCGCTGATGCTCAGCTCGGCACGGCGCAGTGGGCCAGGATGCAACTGGGTGTAGAGCCGTCCAAGCTTTTCGATTAGCTTCATCCACGGCTGCAACTGGCGCATCGTCTCGGGCAGGATCATCGGCGCATTGACGGCGGCGCGCGCGGCTCCGCCCCGCAATATCTCCTCAACCTGCTCCACCACGTCAACGGCGACGCTGATCTGCGCCTCCTCAGTGGACGCGCCCAAGTGTGGCGTGGCGACCACATGCGGATGCTCGATCAGCGCACGAAGCGCCGCGCTATCGCCGGGCGGCTCCTTGCTATAGACATCGAGCGCGGCGCCAGCCAGCGTGCCCGATTCCAGCGCCGCTAGCAGTGCCTCCTCATCGACGATGCCACCGCGTGCGCAGTTGATGATGCGCGCTGTCGGCTTCATCAGCGCCAGTTCGGCGGAGCCGATCAGGCCGCGGGTGCCGCCGGTCAGCGCCGTATGGATGGTCACAAAGTCAGCCTGGGCCAGCAGCTCTTCGAGCGCTACCAGCTCGGCGTTCAGCTTGCGCGCTGTCTCTGGCGAGGCATAGGGATCAGATGCTAGCAGGCGCATCCCCAGGCCGCTCTCGCCCGCGCGCCGCGCCACCTCCGCGCCGACCTTGCCCAGTCCGACAATGCCCAGCGTCTTGCCACGCACCTCCGTGCCGACAAAACGAGAGCGTTCCCAGCGTCCTTCACGCAGGGACGCGCTGGCGGCGGGGATATGGCGAGCAAGCGCGAGCAGCAGGGCAACGGTGTGTTCGGCGGCGGCGGCGATATTGCCAGTGGGCGAGTTGATGACGATGATGCCGTGGCGGGTGGCCGCATCCACGTCGATGTTATCGACGCCGACGCCAGCGCGCGCAATGACACGCAGTCGCGCGCCCGCCGCGATCACTTCAGCGGTGACACGGGTCTCGCTGCGTACCACCAACGCGTCGTAAGCGGGGATCGCCGCGATCAGCTCGGCGGCGCTCAACCCGTGTCGCTCGTCCACATCGGCAAAGCCGCGTAGCAGCGTCATCCCTTCGCTAGCAATCGGGTCGGCAACCAAAATATGACGGCGTTCTGTTTCCATTTCTGACCCGGTGTCTTCAGCAGTATCGTCAGCGATAGCAGCAACGGGTAAAATCGTATCCTGTGGTTCAGCAGTCACGAGGTTCTCTCCTCAGCATAACAGCGTCATCAAACGTAACGCGCCGTCGCCCGATGAGGACGACGGCAACGACATGGAAACGGTACGATAATCGTCCCGGCGGCATATGAGACTACGCGCCCGCCGCGCCCGTCGGCACGCGATGGCCGAGCGCGGTCAGCTGCCGTTCCAACGCATCCATGCAGGCGGTCAGATCGGCCTCGGTGAAGTAGCCGAGGTGACCGATGCGAATAATCCTGCCTTCCAGGTGTTCCTGGCCGCCAGCGATGACGACGCCTTCCTGCTCGCGCAGCGCCTTCGTCAATGCCTTGCCATCTACTCCTTCAGGCACATCAATCGCGGTAACCGTATTCGAGGCGAAGGCGGGATCGGCAAAGAGATGCAGCCCCATCGCGCGGGCGCGCTCGCGTACCAGGGCGCCGCCAGCGGCATGGCGCGCGAAGATCGCCTCGCGTCCCTCCGCGCGCATCATCGGCAGCGAGACATCCAGCCCGAAGTAGATGCTGACGGGCGGCGTATAGGGAGTCTGTCCCTTCTCTAGCGACTTGCGAGCCGCGCGGAAATCCCAATAGGCTCGTGGGAGCGTTGCACGCTCGGTGGCGGCCCATGCGCGCTGGCTGACGCCAATCATGGCCAGCCCAGGGGGAACCATCCAGCCCTTTTGCGAACCAGTGAAGACGACATCGAGGTCCCATTCGTCCATGCGGAGCTCAACACAACCGAGCGAGCTCACCGCATCCACCAGGATGAGCGCATCGGGCTGCTGCTGCCGAATCACGCGGGCCAGCGCCTGAACGTCGTTTGTAATGCCTGTCGAGGTCTCATTATGTGTCAAGAGCACGCCGCGCGCGTTCGGGACCGCCGCCAGCGCCTTCGCCACGGTGTCGGGGTCGGCGGCATGCCCCCATTCCACCGCGTGCCGGGTGACCTTCAAGCCGAACGTCTCCGCAATCCTGGCGAGGCGATTGCCAAACGCGCCGCAGGTGACGGCAAGCACTGCATCGCCAGGAGAGAAGCTGTTGACGATTGCGGCTTCCATTGCGCCTGAGCCAGAGGAGGGAAAACCGAGCACAGGCTGACTCGTTTGAAAGAAGTATTGAAGCCCCTCGCTGACCCGCGCAATGATGGCGGCAAACTCTGGGCCGCGGTGATTGATCATCGGCCGCGCCATCGCTTCGGCGACCTCAGGTGGAATCGGCGTTGGGCCGGGGATGCGCAGATTCTGTTGCATACGGGCAAGCCTCTCCTCGTCAGAATGGACTCGGACGAACAACTGGATAATACGGCCCGCAGGCGTTGCGTGCCTCTATCCGCGATGCCGCGCTGCATCACAGTAGCGCCGATGAATACGCGCTGCATTAAGGATAGCAACGACGCTGGAACAGTGTCAATGCAATTAGGAGAGCACAGCGGAGACAGACGAAACATGCGGCGCCATGGTTGTATGGACAAAACCCCTGCCAGTATTCCGTGTATAATGAGTCGTTGAGGCACTCACACTGTCAGGCACGCAGACATAAGGGCGATGAATCGTCTCGTATCATGGACCCTTCGCCAAAATGTCGCAGAGCAGGTCATATCGAGCAGTGGGAGAGCCGCAGGTCTCTTCGAGTGGGAGCAGATGCGCCATGAGTGGACATACAAATCGCAACAAACGCAACGGGGGTAGCCCCAAGTCACGGCACGGCCCGCCACGTCAACGCGGACCAGAGAATCGCGCAGGTCAGTCAAAAACCGCTGGCCCGCCGACAACAGCGCGAACGTCACAGGCAAACGAGAAGCAACCCGAAGCCAAACCGGAACTGAAATCTGAGCCGACGCCTCAGGGAGAAGACCCAACGCCGCGAGATACCACCCAGCCTCCAGCACAGACCAGGAATTCTCGGCCCGACGGGTCGGACGATGCGGCTGGACCTGAGGAGCCGCAGGGTGTCAGCGATGCCGCGTCGCGCCGTGAGCCTCCAACACCTACCGAATACTCAGAGAGCGCCCATCCGCGGGGACGCGCGCCATTTGCGGCGGCCTCGCGCGGAGGACATGCCTATATCCCTGCCAGTGGTTCGCGTCAGGGAATGAATGGGCAAAGCGTGCATCAGAATAGCCAAAATGGCCAGAATAGCCAGAATGGCCACCATCACGGCAATGGCTTCGCGGCTCACGAGCGCCACACCGACCTCACCAGCGCCATGAGCGACTACGATGACGGTGAACGTGATGGCACGGGCGCCATCCCTGCGACCTGGCGTATCGAGCGCCTGAACGGTGGCGCCGATACAACACCACGCGAGCCCTTTCGCCCGGAGTCTCGCGGCGAGGTCGGCTCGCTGATCGACGCACTGCACGGGCTCTTCGCGCAGGATCGCGCGATGGCAAGCCAGGGAGAGAGCGCGCGCTGCGGGATTTGCTATCTCCACTTCCCCCTCACCGCGCTGGAGTATCGCGAGGCTGAAGGCTTCTACGTCTGCGCTGCGTGCAAGCGCGCGCTGGGACATAATCCGCTGATGATGATCCGCCGTCAGCAGCCGCCACGTACCGGGTGAACGCAGGCCATATTTCAGGTGGGGGCTGTGCGCTAGCGTCCGTCTATGATACAATGGACTGCTAGTGGCGCACGTTGCGCGACGATGCGCCTGACGACCACATCAGATCACCGCCACCAAGAGTCTGGCGCGAACTTGATGTGGTCATGAAAACCTGGCGTGCCTGACCGCTTTATGCGTCCTGGAGACGCGGCGGTCGGGCACGTACATTGATATTCGCAGATGTGCGCAGATGTGCGCGGGAGCAGAGCGAGATGTCTCGCCTGCGGTGCGGCCATACTGTGCGATGATGAGGATGAGGAGAAGAGTGTGGGCGCGCTGCCAAAGAAACGCCAGACCAACTCGCGCCAGGGCTTCCGGCGCCAGCATCACAAGATCAAGATTCCGCAGTTGAAGATTTGTCCACAGTGCAAACAGGCGCGGCTTTCTCACCATGCCTGCCCCAACTGCGGCACCTATCGTGGCCGACAGGTGATTCCGATCCGCGAGCGCCGTGCCGCAGCCGAATAGGCGAGTAGACAGCTGATACATACGAATAAGCACGAAGTGGCATGGAGGGGCGAGTGAGCCAGCGCATCGCGTTTGTTTTCCCTGGCCAGGGAAGCCAGACGGTTGGGATGGGCGCAGATATCTTTCAGGCGTCTCCTGCCGCGCGGTCGGTCTACGAGATAGCCGATGATGCGCTTGGTTTTCCGCTCTCAACGCTCTGCTTCGAGGGACCAGAGTCTTCCCTCCGCGAAACAGTGAACACTCAGCCTGCTATCGTCGCCACCAGCCTGGCGCTCCTTGCGGCGCTGCAAGAGGCGGCTGGAGCGGAGACTGACGCGGAGAAGGGCAATGGTCCTGTTCTGCGTGGCTCAATTCAACCGACATTTGTCGCGGGCCATAGCGTCGGCGAGTACAGCGCGGTCGCCGCATCTGGCGCGCTGGGCGTGGCAGATACACTACGTCTGGTACGCGAGCGCGGGCGGCTGATGCACGAAGAGGGTCTGCGCTGCCCAAGTGGCATGGCAGCAGTGCTCGGCCTCGATGCTGACGCGCTGGTATCCATCTGTGCCGAGGCAACCGACACGACACGGGCCAGCCTCTCCGCAAGCGAGCTGGCCGCCCATCCAGGCGCTGGGCGCGTCGTTGTCGCGAATATCAACGCCCCTGGTCAGATTGTGATATCCGGCGCGACGCCAGCGCTAGAAGCCGCGATGGAGTTGGCGCGTGCCGGTGGCGCGAAGCGGGTAGTATCTCTGGCAGTGAGCGGCGCGTTCCACTCGCCGGTGATGGCGCCAGCCGCCGAGGCGCTCGCCAAAGCCGTTGAGGCCGCGCCAGTCGTGGACCCGGACGTGCCGGTCGTCGCGAACATTACCGCTGAGCCGCTCACCACTGAGGCGCAATTGCGCGAAGAACTGGCGCAACAGATTGTCTCTCCGGTACAATGGACGCGAACGGTGCAATATCTCGCCGATCATGGTGTGGACACGTTTGTGGAGATTGGGGTCGGCCAGGTGCTTGCCGGATTGATCAGACGCATCGCCAAAGGCGCGACGATTGTGTCAGTTGGCGCTGTAGCGGATCTTGCGTCCGCCGCGGAGCGACTGCGCACCTGAGTGCCTCGAACGGCGGATTCACGGAGAGGGGGCGTTGGCATGACGACAGCGCAGAACGGCATGCCTGATGGCCAGGCTGGCGCGGAGCCAGTAGCAGCTCCACCACTGTTAGCCGCCGACGATTCGTCGGAGAACCTCGGCTCCGTACGCATAGCCCGCCGGGTGTTGCGGACAGTCATCGAAGAGGCTGCGCTGAGCGTGCAGGGTGTGGCGCGACTCGCGATGAACGTCAGCCAGTGGCCGCATCTGATTGGCCGCTCCTTGCCCATTCATGGTGTCGCGCTGGTCATGCGCGATGATGTTCTTTTCATTGATCTCTATCTGATCGCACAACCAGACGTCAATCTCATCGGGGTTGGCGCGGCGGTTCAGGAGGCTGTGGGGCAGGCTGTTGACCACATTCTGGGAATGCGGGCCAGCGAAATCAATGTGTATGTCCAGGATGTAGCGTAGACCTATGCGCACAACACTTCGCCGTCAGGCTCGCATCACGGCGCTACAAACGCTCTACGAGTACGATACCGCCCACCACGACGTGGAGGCTGTGATCCAGCGCCATGTGGAGGAGCGGCGGCTCTCCCCGCGCGTGGCTGAGTATGCGGACGAATTGGTGCATGGCGTGCTCGAACATCTCGATGCGATAGACAGCACCATTCAGGAGGTGGCTCCCGAATGGCCGATTGCGCAGATGGCGCGAATTGACAAGAATGTCCTGAGGCTTGCAATTTTCGAGATTCTGTTCAATAATTCTGTGCCAGCAAAGGCTGCTATCAATGAAGCGGTGGAACTCGCCAAATCGTTTGGTAGTGACACATCCAGCCGCTTTGTGAATGGCGTGCTGGGCACGATTTTCAACCGTACACAGGGATTATCAGGATTGTCGGCATCAGGTGCCGGAAGTGAGGTCAGGTAATGGCGTCAATGTCCAAAGAAGAGATCATGGGGAAGCTCAAGCCCGTGATTGCGGAACAGCTCGGCGTAGACGAGAGTGAAGTGACCGAGTCAGCCTCGTTCACTGAGGATCTCAACGCTGACTCGCTCGATCTGGTCGAGTTGATCATGTCACTGGAGGAGCAATTCGGCCTCCAGATCAGCGACGAAGACGCCGAGAAGCTCACCACAGTTGGCGAAGCCGTAGACTACATCTTCGAGCACACCAACTAACCACGATCGTACGCGGTCATGCGGCGCAATATGCCGGGAGACGTGACGCCATTTGGGTGCACACGTCTCCATTCTTTTTCCAAAATTTCACCACGTAGCGTCCTATCGGACGAACCCTGCAACCATTTTCTCCCCACCGCCGCTCTGGTCACACCTGATTCACATCTTTGCCATAGCACACATGGGCATACCATTGACAGTACCCGAACGTCCCCGACGTATAATTCCAGAACAAGAGAACTCCGGCGCATTGATTAGACACAGCGCCATCGCCACGAAACCGCACAGCAACGATTTCTGGTGGTACCCAGTATGCCAATGCCGGTAGCCAGTCACGCGATGCGACGGCAGCAGGCGCAGAGGAGTGCCCAGTGGGCGACGTTCGAAAGCAGCCGCAACTCAACTGGCCCGATCAATTCACCACCTATGCTGAGCGGGTTGGAATGACCTGGCCTCCGGCAGCCCCTTTCGAGCAGGTGCTCATTCGCGCTAGAAGCAGCGATCAGCCCGCGATTGGCATGCTCTACCGCCGATTTCACTCTGCCATCTTCCGCTACATTGTCTCGCGTGTCGCAGATATACCGTCTGCCGAAGATATCACCTCCGAAACGTTCGTCGCCATGATTCGCGGGATTGCCTCAACACGGGCAACGGACGAGTTGGGTTTTGCCGCCTGGCTGCTAGGCATCGCCCGCAATCAAGTACTGGTGCATTTCCGCCGGACGAAGGCGCATCCCCAGGTAGAGCTGAAGAAAAAGCACAACGATGAGGCACAGAGCGTCGCCGAGGAGGGCGATCCACTCCTGGTGTTGATGGCCCGCGAAAGCTGGACCGAGACGATGGATGCTCTCAATCAGCTTCCCCCAGACCAGCGATCGGTCATCCTGTATCGCTGTGTGCTTGGCTACCCCCTCGACGAAGTGGCAACTTTCATGTCAAAGAAACCGGGCACCATCAGCGCCTTGCTGTTCCGGGCGCACCTGTCTCTGGCAAGGCATCTCGATGCTCGCACCAGGGCATGCGCACAAGAGCCGCAACGAAGCTACGGCTACGGACGCTGATACCCCGGCGCTATTCACCGCTGCCGTTCGCCGTTATTGGAAGGAGCGAGGTTATCGCCTGGTGAGGATTTGGCTGGATTTGCCCACAACGCGACACTGTCCCACATCGGTCCAAAGGCGTGCGGCAGCGGTTGCGGCTGAATATGGCGCAGCTCGCACTGCCGCAGGTGTTCACGAATGCAGGCGCGCGCGATATCGGGCGTATTGTTGGTTCGGCTCAGGTGAGCCAGCCAGATCCATCGCGGCCCATCGTCCAGCACACTCGCCAGCGCCAGTTTCGTCTGATCGTTGGAGAGATGACCCGTAGGGCCGAGAATGCGCTGCTTAAGATACCAGGGATAGGGTCCGTTCAAGAGCCGGTCGTGGTCGTGATTCGCCTCTATAATGATCAGATGCGCCGTCCGCATGGCTTCAAGCATTGCGTCGGTCACCACCCCTGTATCGGTCGCCACGAAGACCCGCCAGGCCGCGCTAGAGAGTAAGTAGCCGCACGGAGCGACAGCGTCATGCGAGACGGGAAAGCTCGCGATCTCAAGTCTACCCCACGACAACGCATGCCCCACAGGCAACTCGACACGCTCCGGTGGCGGCGCGCCCGGCATGCCGCGGTCTGGCATCGCGCAAAGCGCATTGAGGGTGCGGGGATCGGCAATGAGTGGGATGCCGAAGTGGCGGGCGAAAGTCCGCGCGCCACCAGCGTGGTCGGAGTGTTCGTGCGTAATCAGGATCGCGCTGATATCCTCTGGCCTGATATGCGCCTGATGCAGACGGCTCTTCAGGTCCCTCAGCGGGAAACCATCATCCACCAGCACGGTCGTCGTATCGTTCTGCACGAGGATGGCATTCCCATCGCTGCCACTGCCAAGGGAGACTACCCGCACGACACACCACACTTTCGCCAGAGAGGGCACAGGCTAAATACGGTATAAAATAACGACGCGACGAGGAGGCCAACCAGGATGCATACACTGGCCGTCTCCGCCTATCGTATCCCCCTCCCAGCGTGAACGCAAGTCCCTCACCCGTTGGCGAGCGCCGCGCCAAGCAGTGCGGCGGCATTGCCTCCGAGCGCCAGAGCCAGATCGGTATCAGATAGACCCGACGCACGCGCATAGTCCAGCATGCGCCGCTGACCCAGCAGCGGAAAATCGCTGGCCCACAAAATCGTCTCTGCCCCGGCGATGCGTGCGACGACGGCAAATATCTCAGGCCGATAGAGATAGAGCGAGGCGGCGGAATCATACCAGAGATGCGCGGCTGCCGCGTGAACCTCTGGCATCAGCTCATAAAAAGGATATCCCCCACCCCAATGCGATGCGACAATGCGCAGATCGGGAAACGCGACCAGAAACGCCTGCAACTCGGCAGGTGTCACATCGCCTTTTCCGGCGTAGAGATGACCAACGGGCTCGCTCGTGTGTGTCAAGACAAAGAGATTGTAGGCCCGCGCGACCTCAGCAAGTGGCTCGAAATATGGTGTCTCGCTCAGCCGATAGCCCTGACCATGCGGCATCAGCTCGCCGATACCAGGCATACCCGCCCGCGCGCATCGCTCTATCTCAGCAACCGCCCGCGCCCGCGCCAGTGGCTGCGCCGCCGCCAGCCCGATAATGCGCCGTGGATGCCGCTGCATCGCCTCGATCACGTAGCTATTACAGTCCTCAATCAGCCCCGGGTCGCTCCAGCCGAACGGGAATGTCACCGAGCAGTCAATGCCATCGGCATCCATCGAAGCCACCAGATCGTTCGCATCAGCCATTTTGGCGCGCGGGCTACTGTAGAGTTCCGCGAACCATGGATCGCGCGCAACAAATCGTTCCCGCTGCGCAATGATATCCGGTGGAAAGATATGGGTGTGGAAGTCAACGATCATGAGTCTGGCTCCTTGCGACGCAGGTCAGTCTATCATTTTGTGGGCTGGAGCAGTATAGCACGCCGCTTCAGATACATTCAGATGCATGCAGATGTATTGTGCGCCTGGCTTGTGTCGGGGGCTGGCCGGACATGGCAGCCTTTCCAAGTTAGGAGCTATGGTATACTGGTGACAATCCCAGCGCCCGGTATGTATGGTTGTGTGCACCGCGAGTCGGTCCATGGGGTACAATATATACTGAGGCGCTTATGGGTTGGCACGGCGGGAGCACAGTCACCGCTGCGCATTCCGCTAGCAGCCGGAATTGGATTCCGAAAGGAGCCTGACACTTGGATTCTACGAAGACATCGCACGGCGCGCCGCATGGATGGCTGCCTGCCGAGCAGCCTGCATTGGGCGATGACCCTGAACTCTCCGAGAGCGACGAGCTTACCGAGGAGTTGTGCGAGGCAACGATTGTCCGACTTGATTCCTCAGCGTTCGAGGCGCTTTTCCAGAAGGCTCGCGCCTGAACACCAACCAACCCTCTGGCGTTTCGCCATCCTGAGTCTCGTGAGCGCAAGCGTCGTCTCAAGGCTCAGAAAGCGAAAGGTGATACGGTTTCAATGGAAGTCATAAAGGTCACTCCACGCGGATACTGCTATGGTGTTGTGGATGCAATGGAAATTGCGCGGAAGGCAGCCAGAGATCCTTCGCTGCCGCATCCCATATATATCATTGGCCTCATCGTTCACAATCGCTTTGCTGTAGAGGAGCTCAACGGGCTTGGCGTCCGCACGCTCGATGGGCCAAACCGGGCGGCGATTCTCGACCAGGTGTCTGAGGGAACCGTTATCTTCACAGCGCATGGCGTCTCGCCCCGCGTCAAGGAGCGCGCACGCGAGCGCGGCCTGCATGTGATCGACGCAACCTGTCCCGACGTGACCAAAACACATAACCTCGTGCTCGATTTCGCGGCGCGTGGCTACCAGATTCTCTATATCGGAAAGAAAGGCCATCCCGAACCGGAGGGCGTCGTGGGTGAAGCGCCAGACGCCGTCTATCTGGTAGAGACTGAGGCGGACCTTGATTCGCTGCCCGAACGTATTCTGCACGCCGAGAACCTGATGGTGACCACCCAGACAACGCTCAGCCAGTGGGATACGATACGGCTTGTCGAGGCAATACGCAGGCGATTCCCGCATGCCGAGGTCTATAACGAGATTTGTAAGGCGACACAGGATCGGCAGGAGGCAGTCGCTCGCATGGCGCGCGGCGCGGATCTGACCATCGTCGTCGGTGATCCACGCAGCAACAACACCAACCGGCTCGTCCAGGTGGCCGAGGAGCTAGCTGGCAGCCCTGCCATTCGCATCGAGTCGCTGGCCGACCTGCCGCCGGGCATCCTGGAGGGCAAGCAACGTGTGGCAATTACGGCTGGCGCATCCACTCCCAGCCAGATTGCCCGTGAGGTCATTCAATACGTGCAAAACGTTGGTATATCCACCCGCATACTACCACAGTTCGATGGAGAGGAGCCATCAGCCCAGTCTGCCACGTCCACGACTATACCTGCAATGAGGGAAGACGCCTAGCCAGCACAATAGGCGCCACTTTCCTCATTCGGGCTGTGCAGGGGCTTACTCCATTCCCATGAGGCCCGTTTGTTTGAAAGGGCGCCGGTACTCGCCTGACGTTAGCCTGACGTTCTATGGAGGAATGGAAGCGTTCGTCGACCACCGCGGTCTGCCTGTAACGTGTGCGCATCGGTAGCGCCGATGGCAGGAAAACAGGTCGGTTGCGTGGTGAGCGCTTTCGGAGGGACCGGCACAATGAAAAGCCTGAGCGTTATCCTCGCAGATGAATCACTCTGCTCCCTGCGCGAGCTGGCGGGATGGTGGGGCGCCGAGCCGCCTGCCACCGATACCGCCGACGCGCGCCATAAACTCGAGCGTGCGATGCGTGATACGATTGCCGCACGTTTCGTCTGGGAACATCTGACTGAGGATGAGCGTCGCGTCCTCTTTGCCGTCGCTGGGCCATCCGCACGAAACTGGTGTCTGGTTGAAAGCATCGCCGAGCGCACCCATCTCGATGACGATGAGGCCGAGGCAACACTCAATCGCCTGGTCGAGCGTCATCTGGTCTTTGTCGAAATGGCGAAGGTTCAAGGCACCGAGCTTATCGGCCAGCGCGTGACCTTCTACGGCTACTCTGCGCCGCGCAATACACAGGCAGCCATCGAAGAGAAGCGCATCGCCTACGTGCCTACAGAACTGGTGACCAGTCTGTATGCGAGTGGCCGCGAGCTCTACATTTCTCATGCTGATCGCTCTGACAAAACCATGGATGAGCTGCTCATGCCCTATCGCCAGGGCGACCTCGACCAGATCGGGCGCCGCTTCGGGCTGAGTGTTCAGGCATATTACTCGCGCAACGAGGTGCGCGCCGCCATCGCCGAGAATCTGACGCAGGCTGAAGCGGTACGCTACGCGCTGGCGCGGGTGGACGCACAGGTGCAGATAACTTACGACTGGCTGCGTAGCCGTGGTGGGCGCGTCACCGTCAACGCCTTGCGCGCGCAAACGCACCTCAGCGAGTGGGAGCTTTCCGCACTCATCCATTCCTTCGAGGAGTATGCTCTGGCGTTCGATACCTTCAGTGAAGGCGAGCGAATTCTCTTTCTGCCCAAGGAAACACTGGCAAATCTCGCTCGCGCTGATGGACGCCCGCACGTTGCCGTTGGTCTTCAGGAGACCGACGCCCCGCAAGCTGTACGCCCTGCCGACACCACCTTCATCTGGGATATCGCGGTACTGGTCGCGGCGTCCTACGGGCAGGAAATCGAGCTAACGCGGTCGGGGTCCCTGCCAAAGCGCGCGGCCCAGCGACTGACGCCTATGCTCCTGGGCGAGCGGGCGCGCCGCGGCGAGCGCGAGGCGCTTGACTATGTGGATCTCCTCAAGCAGCAGGCGCATGATCTTGGCCTCGTGGTGGCATCACCTTCGACCGCGCGCCAACGAAACCAGCTCAAGCCGGGACAGAAGCTCGAATCCTGGGCGCGACACGATCTCGTCATGCAGGTGCGTCGGCTGTTCCGTCGCTGGCCAACCGATCGCTGGTGGATCGATACGCCTGGCGCTGGTTACCACGACTTCCACTCGTTCTATATCGAAATTCCGCTGGCGCGCGAACTGGTAACTCGCCTGCTCAAGCGCTGCAAAACCGGCGTGTGGTATTCGCTCGACTCATTTCGGTCGACGCTACAAAGCGATGATCCATACATTTTGCGCCCATCACAGCGCTGCGCGGGAGAGGCCGGGTTCAAGCTGGCCGAAGAGTTACGCGCGCATTGGGACGCCACCGACGGCGAGATAATCACCGGGATGTTCCGCTCAACGCTCTATGACTTGGGTATGGTGGCCCTGGGCTATCAGCGCGAGGTGGTCCCAACCGCGAACGAGCAAATCAATCCCGATAGTTTCATGCTCACTGAGCTTGGCGCCGAGGTGCTGGCCAGCGAACAGAGCGCCAGCCAGATGTTCTCGTCGCGCGCGCTGGTCGCTCAGCCCAACTTCCAGGTATTGCTGATGGAACCCTATATGCCCGCGATATACTGGCTGTTGCGGTTCGCGTCGCTCGATCAGATGGGTCGGGTCAGCCAGTTCACGCTCACTCGTGAGGCGCTTCAGCGCGGCATGGCGGACGGCACGACCGTTGACGACGTGTTGCGTTTCCTTCAAACACACAGCCAGAAGTCGCTGCCGCAAAATGTGATCTATACCCTGCGCGACTGGGCGCGTCAGAGTCATGAGACTCCGCAGCCGCGCATTACGCTGCTGGAGGTCAACGACGAAGCGCTCGCGGGCGAACTCGTCACGTCACCAAAATTGCGCGCCTATCGCCTGCGACGTGTCGGGCCAAAGTCAGTAGCCGTGCCGCCAGAGACAAGCCTGGGCGACCTCCACCGCACGCTTACACGGCTGGGGTACGCCAAGAAATTGCGGAGCGGCTTCGAGGAGTTGGTCGCCGCCGCCTTGCCAGCTCGTCGGCGCTCGCGACGCGATGACACCGCCGCCGCCGCCGGAGCGTGAGTGCTGGCACGTCTTTCACATCAAGGGGCCGGATGGGGTATTCTCCCATTCCGGCCTTTTCTCATTTTCTTGAGTTGATACCCTGCGCTCGCACATCCATAAAGGCTGATTATTGCTCACCTGGGAGCCTACTGTGACGCACATTGTCCTCGGAGCGCTGATTTTCATCGTGACGCTAGCCCTCATCATGATCCGCCCCTGGCGGCTCAGTGAGGCAGTGATCGCGGCATGTGGCGGGCTGTTGATGCTGGTCTTTGGCATAATCACGCCCGTTGACGCCACGAGCACGCTGCTTGGGCAATGGAATATCTATGGCTTCTTTCTCGGGCTGATGCTCATTTCCGCCATCGCCGACGCCGCCGGGATCTTCGATGTCCTTGCCTATCAGGCCGCACGGTTGGCAGGCGGCAGTAGCCTTCGCCTCTATCTCGCCATCTTCGCGGTTGGCGTCGTCATCACCGCATTCCTCTCGAATGACGCCACGGCGCTCATTCTGACACCGGTTGTCTATGCCCTGGTAACACGATTGCGGCTGCCCGTTCTGCCGTTCATGTTCGCCTGCACGTTCATTGCCGATACCGCATCCTTTCTGCTTCCGGTAAGCAATCCGATCAATATCCTCGTGCTCAACACGTTTGGCGCCGATCTCGGAACCTTCCTGCACTATCTCGCGCTGCCCGCGCTCGTATGCGTCACGCTCAACATCGGGCTGTTTACGCTGATTTTCCGGCGCACTCTGACAGAACGCTATGATACTAGCACGCTTGCCAGACCGCAGGTTGACTCCAAATTCCTGCGAACGGTCACCGCAGGACTCCTCGTCATCGCGCTGGGCTATGTGGTCGCCTCGGCCGTCAGTGCGCCAGTCTCACTCGTCGCGCTCGCTGGGAGTGTGCTACTGCTGGGCTGCGCGGCATGGTCGCGCCAGGTACACTGGAATCGCTGGCGTAGCGATATCTCGTGGTCGCTGTTCGTCTTCGTCGGCGGAATGTTCCTGCTGGTGCGCGGCGTTGAGAACCTGGGCCTGACCACAGCATTCGGACAGGCCCTTCTCCATCTGGCAGGTACCAGCCAGCTGCGCTCCGTAGCGCTAGTGGCGGGCGGCACGGCGCTTGGCGCCAACCTGATTAACAATGTTCCTATGGCGCTCGTCATGATCTCCGCCATTCATGGCGTTCAGTCGCCGCCCGCAACTCAGATGGGAATGGCGTTTGCCATCATACTCGGCGCCGACCTCGGCCCTAATCTGACGACAGTCGGTTCGCTTGCGACGATTCTCTGGCTGCTCATCCTGCGCCGAAAGGGATTGGAAATTTCCACGCGCGAGTATCTCAAACTGGGGTTGGCCGTCGTACCGGTGATGCTGACGTTGGGCGTTTTGTTGCTATGGCTCCGCCTGTAGAGTTGAATGGATAACGATGGGAGCATCACGATGCGTCTGCTATGTGCGGTAGGACAACGTGACGGCGCGCAGGTGGTTCACGACGCGCTGTCGCTCGTAGGCGACGTCGACTTTCTGGCCCTCGTACACGTCATCGACGACCGACCTCGTCATGGCGTCGAGGCGCAACGTGGATTGTTGCGACGGATATCACCCGACCGCCAGCGGGAGATTGGACTGGCTGAGGAAGCCGCTGGCAGGGTAACACTGAGCGAGGCCGACTCTGCCGCGCGCAGCACTGGCAAGCAGATAGCCGCTATCGAGACACGATTGGAGCGCGGAAAGCCCGAACAGCACATCGTTGCGCTGGCGCGTCAGTTACAGGTTGATCTAGTGGCGATACGCACGCGCGAATACCCTGACGGATTCCCGCGCATCGGCCCGCCCTCCGTCGGTCACACCGCACGCTTCGTCGTTGATCATGCGCCGTGTCCAGTCTTGTTACTTCGCCTCGTGGTGAACGGCCACGCCGAAACTGGCGAGCCCCGCATATATTGACTGCCTTCGTCGCATGCACGCGCACGAAAGCCATCAGTACGTGAACAGTATTGGGCGAATGGCACACAACATGCAGAATCGATTGTAGCGCTGTGGTTGACAGCCGACGCACCCACCGCAGGATGCTAGCGTCCCGGACGCCGCATCTGGTTCACTGAATTGCCAGAGATGCATGGACGCCACGAACGCAAGACTAGGCGGGCATATCAGGATGGAGTCTCAACGACTGGCAAGGACGCCGCGCCGATGCCGCATCTGCTCTGAGTAGACTATCCCCAGCAGGTATACGAGAGATGTCGGCGCATTGGGTTAATTGACGAAACAAGGATAGTTGATCAAGGAGGCGATGTGATGGCGGCATTGCAAGATAAGCGAGTCGCGGTACTGGCCACTGATGGCTTTGAAGAGGCTGAGCTGACCGAGCCATCGAAGGCGCTCGGCGAGGCAGGCGCGAAAATCGAGATCATCGCACCCCATGAGGGCCGCATTCAGGCGTTCAAGCACCACGATAAGACCATCACCGTTCCTGTGGACCTCACGCTTAAGGAGGCGAATCCCGCCAACTTTGATGCGCTGTTGCTTCCCGGCGGCGCATTGAATGCAGACGCGATGCGCGCCAATCCCCAGGCGCTGCAATTTATCCGCACGTTCGCCAGCAGCGGGAGGCCGATGGCAGTGATCTGCCATGCCCCATGGGAACTGATCTCGGCTGGCATCGCGCGCGGCCATAAAATGACCAGTTATCATACGATTCAGGACGACATTCGCAATGCGGGCGCCGATTGGGTGGATCAGGAGGTTGTCGTTGATGGCTCATTGGTGACGAGCCGACAGCCTAGTGATATACCCGCATTCAACCGCGAGATGATCAGGCTGTTCGCAGCTCCTCAGCGGTAATAGCTTCAAATCTGCGCGTTTGCAATGCGGCCCAAACGACGAGTCGTGAGTCAATAATGTGGTTAGCGCAATGCGTTGGCAAGCGTCTTGCATACTCTCCCTGTTGGGTAACGGGGCGGCTGGTATGCCCGCCGCGGAGATGTATATACAGGGAGAGACGCGATGCGCGCCAAGGATGAAGAGCGTCGGCACACCACGTCCGGCGCTTCCGGCGAGCCAGATTCGTCAGAAAGAGAAAGCCGCAACGAGCCGAACGGCAATGCCGAAGGTGTTGAGCAGGGAATGGTCGTCGAGACCCGCGAAGGTGATCTGGGCGAGTCCGACGTCAGCACTGCCAAGATCAAGGATGTCAAACGCGACGCGGCTGGCGATGTCACAAGCGTTGTCGTCGAAAAGGGCGTCATTTTCAGGAAAACGCTCGAAGTTCCCGCCGAGCGAATCGAGGCTGTTGAAAATGCTAACAGCAGCACAACCGAACCATCTACGGCCGAGGGCAACAGCGAAGAGAATACCCCGGCTAGCGAGGCGAACGAGGGCAAGGTCGTTCTCAATACCACCAAGCAGGAGATTAGAGATCTTTCGGCAACCGGTAGCGAGACATTAGACACCCAGCAACCGCGAGATGAGCAAGGTGATGATCGCGGTGGGCGCAGGACGGACAAGCCCGATGGTTCCCCCACCAAACACAGTGCTACCACTAAGAGCGCTGAGCCAGTTGACTACCTGCGCACACTAGGTCCAGGCGTCTTGAGCGGCATGGCCGGGAACGACTCTTCGGCGGTCACCTCCTATTCCGTCAATGGCGCCACCAATGGCTATGGGCAACTCTGGCTGATTCTGCTGGCGACACCGCTCTACCAGGCGGTGCAATATTCCTGCGCCAAAATCGGGCGGGTCACCCAGAAGGGATTAGCCGACATTCTGCGCGAGCACTACGGGTGGAAGATCGCCATCCCAGCATCGTTGATTCTGGTGGTCGCCAATACGGCTCTGATCGCTGCTGACCTGGTTGCCATCGGCACCGGGATTCAGCTGCTCACAGGAATTGCCTGGGAATGGTTCGTAGTCCCGGTAGCTGGTGGCTTGTGGTATCTGATCGTCTATCAGAACTTTGGCATTATCAAGAAGATATTTCTGGCTATGAGTCTGGTCTTCGTCACCTATCTGATTACCGGCGTGGTGTCAGGCGCGCACTGGGGTGAGGTGTTGCAGTCAACGTTCATCCCGCATCTCTCGCTGGGGCTTGCAAGCATTAGCAGTGCCGTCGCACTGCTGGGAGCTACTGTCTCTCCGTACACAATGTACTGGCAGGTACAGGGCGAAAAAGAACAAAAGCGCCCCGGCACGCGCAAACAGCAATTTAGGCTGGCGGCGCTTGATATAGCCGTCGGAACGTTGTGCGGTAATCTCGTAGCGTACGCCATCATTGTCTGCACGGCGGCAACACTCTTCACCCACCGCAAGGAGATACAGACCGCTGCCGACGCCGCGGCAGCCCTGGCCCCCTTGCTCGGCCCCTACGCCGAGCAGCTTTTTGCGATAGGCTTCATCGGATCGGGGATGATCGCCATTCCGGTCTTGCTGGCAAGTACATCATACGGGTTATCGGGCCTCTTCGGCTGGTCGGCAAGCCTCTGGAAGAAACCCTGGCAGAGCGAAGGCTTCTATGTGATTATGACGGCGGCGCTGGTAGTCAGTCTGATTGTCGCCTTGCTGCGTTTCGATCCAATTCAGCTCATGTTCTGGGCCAATGTCTTACAGGGTGTTCTCTCGCCGGTGCTGATCGTTTTCCTGATCCTCGTCGGCAATAATCGCAAGATCATGCGCACCTATCGTCTTAACCCTATCACCAACGTCTGCCTCGTTCTGACGGCGCTGGTGATGGGCGCCGCAACGATACTCCTGTTCTATGGTCTGCTTAGCGGCGCGGGCGCATAACGACGCTTCTGTGTTCAGTACGCGCTCACCTCCCGCTCAGTCTGGCTCCGGGTCAGGCTTCTTGTCGGGCTGATTCGCCAGATAGCGATAGAGCGTTGTGGCGATGGATGCGGCGATAATGGGGGCAAGGAGATAGCACAGCGCGTAATCACCCTACTTGACCGGAACACCCAACAGGGCATCGAGCAAGTCAGGGCCAAAGGCTCGCGCCGGGTTGACCGGAGCGCCAGTGATCGACTCGAAGAGCATCACAATGGCAAAGAGTGCCATGCCGATGGCAAACGCAGCCCAACCACTTGGCGAACGCGGGTCTTCAGCGGTGGCGCTAATCGTCAGCACGAGGACGAAGGCGCCGAGCGCCTCCACCAGCATCCCCTGCCAGATACTCACACCAGGCGCGAGCTGCACCGCGCCGAGGTGGCCAATCGTCAACGCATCGCGACCGATAGTGGGCAAGATTGCCGCGGCGCCAAGAGGTGCTCCCGCGAACTGCGCCACGATATAGATCGGTACCTCATTGCGGGGAAAGCGCCTACGAGTCGCCAGGCCAATCGTCACCGCTGGATTGATCAGGACGCCCGAAATCTTGCCGATAATCATGATAATCATGAACAGCGAGAAACCATCGATAAGCGCGAGAAACGCGATGCTTTGCGGTGATGGTGCGGCCTGCGCGGAGCCCGCGATGATTCTCAGCGAGGCCGATGCGCCACCGTGAAAAAGCACCACCAGAAAGGTGCCAAGTAGCTCGGCGAGGAATCGCTGCACCTGGGTCGTTGATGGCTCCGCGCTCGTCGGCTGCGCGGACGGCGGTTGCTGCCCTACCGCCGTCCGATCAGGCTGCGACGATGACGATGTTGTTGCTCCGGGCGCCCGCTTGCTCGACGGCACCTTCCGCGCGCTCATGTCAGACAACCTTAAACAGTAGAAATGGATCTATCCCAACAAACGCTGCTAACGAATGAGTTACACATCATCTCTGGTACGTCTTTGCCATACGCAAATTGCGAGCCATCCAGCACAATCAGCCGGACTTCTCACAGCAATTGTGCCTTCAGACCTGCTTTTGGAAGGGACATGCGTGGTATAATCCTAGTTGGCTAGTCGGAATTACGCCGCCTCTGGACTGACAGGGTCGGCATGCCATACCCACAGGCCACTGGCGGCCGTCCCGATGCTGGGCAGACCGCGGGCGCTCGTGAGGATGCTGCTGGGAGTAGATAGATGGCAGTTGAGATAAATGCGGACATGATTATTCACGACGTGGTCTCGCAATATCCGCAGACCGTGAAGGTTTTCCAGGGGCATGGACTGCCCTGTACCGCATGCCAGATTGGTGCGCGGGAAAGCGTTGCGGCTGGGGCGCACACCCATCGCCTGAATGTCGAGATGCTGCTGAGCGACCTGAATCGTGTGGCGAACGGACAGGAGGCTGAGGGCATCAAGCCCGCGACCAAGGCTCCTGTGGGCCGCGGTATCCCACTCCAGGTGATGGGGCAGCCACAGGATAGCAAGATTCGCCATATCGTGGCGGTGATGAGCGGCAAAGGCGGCGTGGGCAAGTCGCTGGTGACTGGGCTACTCGCCGTCGCGCTGCAACGCCAGGGGATGAAGGTCGGCGTGCTCGATGGTGATATCACCGGCCCAAGTATCGCCAAAGAGTTCGGCGTACGCGGGCAGCCGCGCAAGACCGATGCAGGTATCGAGCCGCTACGGTCGGTGGGTGGCATCAAGGTCATGTCTATGAACATGTTCCTGCCCGACTCGACCGACCCAGTCGTCTGGCGCGGCCCGATGGTCTCCAGCGCTATCCGCCAGTTCTACAGCGACGCCGACTGGGGCAACCTCGACTTCCTGCTGGTGGACCTGCCACCAGGCACATCCGACGCCCCAATGACAGTGATGCAGTCACTACCAGTGGACGGTGTTATCATCGTCTCCTCGCCACAGATGCTCGCCACCGAGATTGTGGTCAAATGCATCAAGATGGTGCAGACGCTCAAGGGGCGCATTCTCGGTGTGGTCGAGAACATGGCGTATCTCACGATGCCCGATGGCAGCCGAAACGAACTCTTCGGCCCAAGCAATGGCACCGATCTCGTCTATCTGACCGGCGCGCCGCTGCTGGCGCAGATCCCGATCGATCCAGAAATTGCGATGCTCTGCGATGGAGGCAAGATCGAGGACTACAACAGCGAGTCGTTCGATACGCTGGCCGAAAACTTCGTCAAGTCACTGAAGGTTCCTGCCAATCGCGCCTGAGCCTTGCTCATCGCCCGCTGTTGTCGTCGTATAGCTCCCCTGGTACTCACACGTTCAGGGGAGCTATTCCTGTCTCAAGGCCGGACAGCTACGAAGCGCCGCCGATGAAGAAACTCCATGTCCACCAGGTGAGCAGGGCAACCGTCGCGGCGAGCGTGAGCAATTGCGCGGCGAGCGCGGCGCGGCTGGCCTGTGGCGCGGGTCGTGGGTGGCCCGTCTTCTGCGCCTGCGCGAGCACCAGCGCTACCTGCTCAACTGGGACGGCATGCTCCGAAAGGCGCGATTCACGCTCGTCGGCGGCAGCCACGGCGCGCACATAGAGCGGGTCGCCACGCATCCACTGAAAGCTATCTGGCTGTGTAAAATACCAGAGTACATACGGCTCGTTGCGCTCATAGGCCTCGGACAACAGCGCAAACGCGCGCTCTTTCCCTCCTGCGATTGCCTCGCGCTCGGCCTCTTCCACCAGCGCAAATGCCTGCAAAGCGCGCACATGGCGCGGCGCTTTCTGCAGGGCTTCAAACGCCTGCGCGGCGGCCTCTGTGCGCTTCAGGGCGCGTTCAGCCCGGCAGAGTATCGCCAGACAGGCGACATAGTGCTCGCGGCGAGCAAGCGGCAGCAGCGCCTGTACATCCGTAAAGCCTGCCAGCGCCAACGCCTCGGCCTCGGCTGGCAAGCCACGTGCCAGCATTGCGCCAGCCAATGCGGCATTGGCGCTCACAGATCGCTCCCGTGAGAGTGACTGCGCCAGCCGGGCCGCCGCGGAGACCTCAGCGTAGCGGTTGAGGGCGAGGAGTGTCGCGGCGCAGTTGCCGAGCGTCTCGGGATCCGACGAGATCGTGACCGCCTCTAGCGCCGCGTTGAGAGCTTCATCGGGCCGCCCCAGTATCCAGAGCGCTGTCGCGTAGCGGTTGAGCCAGACCAGACGGCGTGTTCCAGTCCATGCCGCGGCACCCTGTACCGCCAGCGCGCGCTGGCACCGCATACGCGCCGCCTCATAGTCGCCACGGCGCATCTCGGCATCGGCACGCACGGCGGGCGAGAGCACGCGCGCCACCCGCAGCCCGGCGAACCAGACGACCACTCCCACCAGCGGCAGACCGTACAACGACTGTTCCAGTCGTACCGAGATGATGATTGGCAGCGCCACGACCAGAAGCCACGAGATGGCGAGGCCAATCGTGAAGATGCGGCTGCGGTCACCCGACACTCGCGGCGTCTCCCTCTATCACATCAACACGATCAAGCACAGATGTCGCGGCTACCGCGTCGCGATGGGTGCCGAATTAGAGTCTATATGCCCCGCGATCTGGCCGCCCTCTCCGGCGGCTGATGGGGACGATGCTGACTGCCTGTGCGGTCGCCGCAGGATAGCGCGCAGTGTCGCATACAGCAGGAGCAGATTGCGCGCGGCAATCACTGGCATAAACTGCCAGCTAAACGGCGAGTCCCAGATAGGCGCGCGCAGGCCATAGACAATCGGAAAGTCCAGCGTGGTCAGTGCGCCGATGGCGACCCAGAGCAGGCTAAACCCCTCCACCGCGGCGACGATTGGGAGCACCCAGATGATGTACTGCGGGCTGAAGATCTTGTTGGTCACCATCACCGCGCAAAGACAGGCCAGCACCGCCTGACCCACCGTCAGCCGATGGCGCATCTGTCCCCAGTAGACCACCAGACACCCTACGACGAGCGCAACCGCTGAGAGCGGCTTGAGGGCCACATCGAGTGGCCCCACCATATTGAGTGAGACGAACGAGAACTCGGGATGCGCGGGAATGCCGACAAGCGTACCAAGCCAGAGGAGCGTCGCCGGGGTTGATTCGATCTGGAGCGGGCGGTCGCTGGCATAGGTGAAGCCAGAGAGCGCCGCGCCGCCAGCAACCGCAATCGCTGCGGCAAAGACCAGCGCAACTACGCCCACGCAGAGCGCCGCCCCCGACGCGACGGCGCGCACCGCTGGATCGCGCCTCACAAAGGCCACGAGCGCCCGCACGCCAGCTCGCCAGCGGATGGCCGTCGGATAGGTGGCCCGTACAGCCTGCCAGTGCGCAATCATCACGATGGGCAACAGGAACGCGGGATATAGTTTGAGCAGGATTCCTGCCGCCAGCAGCAGATAGGCCAGCACAAAGCGTTTGCGTTCGGTGGCCCAGAGCGCAGCCAGGGTGATGAGCGCCGGGACGATGTCGAAGCGCGCCGTCAGGACGGCGTTTGATCCGACCAGCAGATAAAGCAGGTAGATCAGGCCGCGTCTGCGCGTTGAGAAGCGGAGGAAGCCCGCATAGCCCACCACGATGATGGCGGCCATCCAGAGTGAGAAGACGGTCTGGATATCCTTCAATGGTGGCAGCAGCGTCAGCGAGAACGGGATAATCGCCAGCGGTGGATACTCGACTGGAAGCTGATGAAGGGGCGGGTGGCCGAGCCAGAATGCCTGGGCGTAGGTGTTGTACTCGATCACATCGCCCGAGGTGAGCTTCCAGTGGGTGACCGCATACATCCGACCAGCGACGACAAGGGCATAGACAGCGGCCAACTCAGCGATCCGAGACACGGCCTGCCAAAAGCGTGGCGACAGGCGTCTCTCTGCGCGCCGCGAGCGTGCGCGTGATCCGGGCACGATGCCTAACCCTCCATGATTGTCGTCTTCATTCGCCAGCGTATCCTGGCGGCGGCCATACAGTCTCTGATGCATCGCCTCGTATCGTACCACGGCGCGGCTGATCGTGACGAACAATCCACCGGATATGCTTGACCGCCTACGCTGTTGACCCGAAATCATTCAGGCGGGTATGCTTCTGGCATGCGCATCAGTTTTTCGACTGCTACTTTCTATGCATGCAGCCTGGGCTATAGCTTGCGGCTCGCGCGCGACGTGGGCTTCGACGGAGTCGAGTTGGCACTGGGCGTTGGCTATCAACTGCGCGGCCCGCAGCCCTATCTGCGCGCGATTCGCGCCGTCGGCACGCCGGTACTCAGCGTGCATCCACCGTTCCTGCGCCTGCGGGTGCTCGGCTGGCCGCTCGCTGTGACGCGGCGCATGACCAATCTGACCACTGCGGCTCATCTTGTCGATGCTCCACTCTGTGTCTCGCACGTTCCAAGCCTGAGCAGCAAGGATTCTCGCCGCGCCGTCCGCTTCGAGCGAGCGATAGCGCTGGGTTACGACTCTGTGCCGGGGAATGTCACGATTACCCTCGAAAGCACGCAATACGCCGGTGGCTCCCCGCACTTGCTGGACGACATCGCCACGCTGGCCGACTATGCTGGCGAGCACAACTGCGGCGTGACTCTCGATACCTGCCATGTCGGCGCGAATGGCGAAGATTTGCTGGCAGTCTACGAAGTGGTTCGGCCGCTGCTCAAAAATGTGCATCTTAGCGACGCCCGCCATAGCGGGCAGCACGCTCAGACGCATATCATGCCTGGAGAGGGCGAGCTGCCACTGCGAGAGCTGCTGGCGACGATGGCCCGCGATGGCTACGACGGCCTCATTACACTGGAGCTGCACCCGCGCGAGGTCGGATTCATTGGCAGAAAGCGCAATCTGGAGCGGCTGCGTCAGGCGCGCGAGTTCGTCCAGTCGGCGATTGGGGCCGAGGCGGCTTCGCTCTCCGAGCGGTAGTGGCGCCACGCGCGCTACTCATGTCGTCAGGATTGCTATCCCTCGGCTATAATGCGCGCCGGATGCGTATAGATGTTCATGGATGCGCCACGTAAGAAAGCGACCAGCGTCACGCCCGTTTCGCGCGCCAGGTCCACCGCCAGGCTTGACGGCGCGGAGACAGCGGCCACCAGCGGAATGCCCGCGGCGGCCACCTTCTGCACGATCTCGAAGGAGAGCCTGCCACTGACCAGCAGCATTGTCTGCGCCAGCGGCAGCGCATGATCGAGCAGCGCGCGCCCGATCAGCTTATCCACAGCATTGTGACGGCCCACATCCTCGCGTAACGCGATCAGCGACCCATCCGGGGCAAACAGTCCCGCGGCATGCAGACCACCTGTCGAAGAGAAGACACGCTGACCCACGCGCAACTGGTCGGGCAGGATGGCGAGTTTGCTGGCGGTCGTTAGCGGCGTGTGAGTCGCAAGCGGTGGGAATGCCGCACAGACCGCCGCGATGCTGTTGCGCCCACAGACGCCACAACTGGCGTTCACGGCAAAGGCACGCGAGACGCCACCAGCGCGTACACGCTCCGCGATCCCTGCCTTGGACATGGGAATAACATCGAGCAGGTTGGGCGAAGGAAGGCCGTCCGCGTCCTGCCCAGGGGAGACGGCGCGCAACTCGTCGGCGCTGGTGAGCAGTCCTTCGCTGTAAAGAAAGCCAACCGCCAGCTCCTCATCGGCCCCAGGCGTGCGCATGATGACGGCAATGGTCTCGGTCACAGGCGGATTCTCGTCGACTTGCAGCCGAATCTCCAGCGGCTCCTCAACCGCCAGCTCATCCTCCGATGCCGATGTGACGCCAGCGCGCCAGCGGATCAGGGTGGTCGTCGCCTGGCGAAGCGGATCGGCCTGAGAGCGACGGGGCGACGACATGGGGTTCGTCTCGCCTGATGAATCCACTCTTTTAGCCATTGGCATGCTCTCTCGCGTCTATCTGTGTGAGACTGTCTCATCCATCCCAGTATACGCCACGAGGCATGGAATCTCATGGCGTTCCACGAGGAGATTGCGCAAGAGAGTAGCGCAACCGGCTGAGTTCATGCTATGGTGCGAGCAAAGGTGCAAACAGCGGCGAATGGGAGCGCACTGACCGGCATGCCAGCACCGTTGCTTCCTGTTTGCTTCCTGTTTGCTTCCTGTTTGCTTTCTGCCCGCTTGTCGGCTTTCTACGGCTGTGAGACAATGCGTAGCAGAATCCAATCGGTCACAGGCTCGGTGCGCAGGACGGCGCCTGTTGGCTACTCATCAGGGATGGGATGTTGCGCAACGGCGCATTCATATCAAGCAAGTGAGGGACCGCATGGGGACACTGAATCCAGACACCGTAGACGCCCTCAACATGCTCCTGGAAGACGTGCGAGCCAGCATAGAGATCGAGGTGGCGCTTTCTAATGGCGCAACTGAATACCTCGAACGCGAGGCGCTGTCCCAGATGGGTGTTGAAGATATCATGATAGCATTCCTCCTGCACGACTGGCTGGATACGCTCGATGTGCCGGTGACACGCCGCATCAACGGCATCGTACTGCAGGCGCTTGACTTGACCCGCTACGACGACCGGCTGCAACTCTTCGTCCATCACCAGCTCGCCTCCTGCGAACAGGCGATACACCTGCTGGATGATGGCGAGGTAGATGGCGATGGTCAGGCGATTCTGCGCGCGCTGGCTGATGCTCATACCCGCCACGCGGCCTGGTGCGAGCAACGCGCCAGAGAATTCGCGGAGACGCGCCTGCTGGATTTTCGGAGGCCATCACACAATCTGTCCCCAGGCGCTGCGGAGAGCGATCCGCTACCCGACATCTCTGGCGAACATAGCTCGCCGCGGACGGCTGCTCCCGTATTGGCCGAGCCGGGCATGGATAATGGCATGGAGGACACCGCCGACGAGCGAGAAAGCCCGCCAGTAGAGTAACCGGTAGAGTAATTGGAGTTTGCGATGCGAGTAGCAACATTTCGCAGCGGCGGCGATCAGCGGCTGGGTGTCGTGCGGGGCGAGGAGATTGTGGATGTGGCGCTGGCGTCGGATCGCCTGGGCGTGGGCGATCTAGCGGGAGCAACCAGTGGCATGCTGGCGCTGATCGCGGGAGGCGATGAGGCGCTCCAGGCGCTAACGGACGTGGTCAAGCGCGCGCCAGCCGAGACGGTCATGCCACTAGCCGCCGTCGAGCTCCTCGCGCCGATTCCACGCCCGCGCAAAAATGTCTTCTGCGTCGGGCGCAACTACGCGGAGCATGCAGCCGAGTCACTGCGCGCCATCGGGCAGGAAGTCAAGCTGCCACCGTCGCCCAATATCTTCACCAAAGCGGTCACCGCCGTCACTGGCCCGTACAGCGATATTCCGTTCGATGCGGTGATCAGCGAGCGGATCGACTGGGAAGTGGAGCTGGCGGTGATCGTCGGCGTCGGTGGGCGGCGCATCGCGCGCGAGGACGGCATGCGCCACGTCTGGGGCTATACAGTCCTCAACGATGTGAGCGCGCGCGACATCCAGAATCGTCCCGGAGTGCAGTGGTTCCTCGGCAAGAGCCTCGATGGCTCGTGTCCCATGGGGCCATGGATTGTGACGGTGGACGAGCTGCCCGACCCGACGAATCTGCGGCTGCAATTGCTGGTGAATGGCGTCGTCAAGCAGGATGACACGACGGCCCACATGCTCTTCGACATTCCGACGCTGCTGGCGGAAATCTCGCACGGCACGACACTGGAACCGGGCGACATCATCGCGACAGGCACCCCCGCCGGGGTCGGCTTCGCCCGCACCCCACCGGAATTTCTCCGCCCCGGCGACGTGATGGAGTCGGTCATCGAGGGCATCGGCGCGCTTCGCAATCGCCTGACGGCTGTTGGCTCATAGGCATGAACAATACGACACCAGAGTCGCCGATCGAAACTGTGAGACTGTTGTGACTGGTAGCGGGCGTCAGAACCGGCGCATAAACTCCCTTCCCTGATATAATCCGGCATGATATTCACATGGGGCGACAGTCGCCGATAGCCTCCATGGTCGGCGCCTATGGTGTGAAAGGAGTTAGCTCAATGGCCACCGTGCAATCTCCTGTCACGGAGGCGGAGCAATGCCCTCTGTATCAGTTGCTCCTCTCAGAGCGAGAAGCGCTCAATGCCGCGATGCTTCGTCTGGCGGACGGGAAGGCTCCACGGTATGAGCCGCTCAACGCACGGTCCCGTGCCGCAGGCATGATCCAGTACAGTATCTGTCGGCGCCGCGCATATGGAGAACGTTTACGTCCCAACGATCTCTCGCGCATCGACGAAGCCGTTAGTGGCATCGACGAAAGCGAGCAGAGCGATATCCTCAACGCTCTCGCGGCCTGCCGGGCCGGTTGCACGCTGCCGCGCTAGCGCCGCTTGCTGCCCGCCGTCACGCTCTATGCCATGTGAGATGTTCCCGCCGAGCCGCAAGGTGCAGGTCACGGCAGTGCATCCAGACACGGGCTGCCTCCATCTGCGCTTCGGCGAGGCGTTGGCATAGCTTCGCCGACAGATGATTGAGCTAGTAGATGCGAGTTGAGTCCATAAAAATTACCCCTACGCTCATCACTATTGACGATATGCAGAGGCGCAAGGAGAGAGTGGAAATGTGGTGTAAATTTTGGTGAGACCGGTGGGATTCGAACCCACGACACGAGGCTTAAAAGGCCCCTGCTCTGCCACTGAGCTACGGTCCCGCATCGAACAGAGATAAATTCCAGATTTCTTTGCACCAGATTGAGTACAAAACAGAAGGTGGCTCTTGCCCTAAGTGCGTGTTTTAAGGCAAAGGCTTGATACTTGTAGGGTATACTTTGGCAACAGAGGTCGTCAAGGTTTGCACCGAGAGAACACAAAAAGTAAGGGCCTCCGGCGCAGACAGTGCGCGAAAGCCCCCGCACTTTTTGCTCGATCAGTCATTAAAATGCCGCTGAACGGTGGTAGGATGTTGGATGCGATGATGCGTGGGAGCAATTATCCTATCTGCAAAGGCTTATAACTCCTGAGAAGAAGCAGGTTTGTGCCTGAAAGTGGTTCCTGACTGCTTCTGTTTGTCTGGATCAACATTGCACCCACCCCCCACCCCAATCGGCACATTGCCCGCGAAGCTATGCGGCAACATTCATTCTTTTTCTTCTCTCTTTTCTTTCTCTTTCCCGCGTTTTTTTGACAACAATGTGAACGCTTCCGTGAACACTTGTGCGTGTGTTTGCTATTGAGTCCGCTATTGTCTGTACTTTGAGGAGGGTTGGTTGAGAGGGAGGGCAGGGCCTCTCTGGTAGACTGGTTGTGAATCAAGCACCCAGCATCAGAGAGGAGCTCCCATGACCCACTACCAGGTTACCCTTGATGCGCAAACCTTGCAACGGCTGTTTAGCGGCGACAACCAATTAGGCCAACTCTTGGAGGCGGTGGTGAACCAAGTCCTCGACGCCCAGGTCACGGAGCAGCTGCAGGCGGAGCCCTATGAGCGCACCAGCGAGCGGCAGGGCTACCGCAACGGCTACAAAACGCGGCGACTCACCACGCGGGTCACGCGGGTCGGCCGGTTGACACTGCGTGTGCCCCAGGTGCGCGAGGGCGGCTTCTCGACCGAGCTCTTCACCCGCTACCAGCGCAGCGAACAGGCGCTCATCCTGACACTCATGGAGATGGTCGTCAATGGCGTCTCGACCCGCAAAGTGGCGCGGATCACCGAGGAGCTGTGCGGGACGAGTTTCGCGAAGTCGACGGTGTCTGACCTGTGCAAGGGTTTAGATCCGTTGGTCCAGGCCTGGAATGAGCGCGACTTGGGCGAGCGGCGCTATCCCTTCCTGCTCGTCGATGCGCTCGTCATGAAGGTGCGTGAGGGCGGCCGGGTCCGGGCCGTCAGCGCGCTCGTCGCAGTGGGCGTCAACGAGTTGGGCTACCGGGAGATCCTCGGGTTGCAGCTGGGCGATAGCGAATCGGAACGCAGCTGGATGGGCTTCTTCACCTGGCTCAAAGGCCGTGGACTCTCCGGCGTTGACCTCGTCGTTTCCGACCATCACGGCGGGCTGGTCAACGCGATCCAGGTCCAGTTCCAAGGAGCCACCGGGCAGCGCTGTCAGACGCACCTGTCGGCCAATGTCGCCGATGTGACTCCCAAGGCGTTACAAGAGGAGGTGCATGGACGTGCATGGACGTGCACATGCCATCTTCGATGCGCCTGATCCAGCAACAGCTCGGACCCTGCTCGCGCGCTTCATCGCCGACTTCGAGCAGACCGCGCCAGCCGCGGTCGCCACCCTGGAGCGTGGGTTTGAGGATGCGACCGCCATCTTGGCGCTGCCCACGCCCTATCGCAAGCGCCTGCGCACGACCAACGGCGTCGAACGGCTCAACGAGGAGATCCGCCGCCGCGAGCGCGTCATTCGCATCTTCCCCAACCGCGACTCGGTCATCCGCTTACTCGGCGCGTTCCTCCTCGAGCAAGACGAGGCATGGACCACCGGACACCGGTATTTCGACATGACGGCGTATTGGCAGTGGCGCGTCAGCCACGACAGTCAGCACAGTCCGGAACAGGAGGCGTCCCTCCCACACACCGCTTAACGCAATCCGTCTACCTTATCCGTCAAAGTACAGACACTCTCGGCCTTGACCCCCGAAAGCCAAACACCAAATCCAGTCACCAACATACCAGAGACGAGGCCTAATAAATACTGTTCCATGTGACCATTTTACATCTTTACCTGTTCACGATGGTGAACAATAGCCCGCCTGGCTGTTAAGCTACCAGACCGTCAACAACTTCACTGGCGCCGCCATCCCCTGACCAGCGGTGCAGCAAGATCAGCATGCTGCCCCGCACCCGGTAGGGTTCCCAGCCACGCTCGCTCTGCGGGCATCGGGAGCGTGGCTGGGAGGGCTCATTACATTGGGGCCATCAATTGAAAGTAGTTCCCATCAGGATCTGCCAGTGTAGCCAGCAACCCCTCCCCGATGGAATAAGGCTCACGGACCACCACGGCCCCCAGGGACTTCAGGCGCTCGAATTCCTTGGCGACCTCAGTCGTCTCGAAATTGAGCATGATGCGCCCTGGGTCTTTGGTCTTTCCGCCCATCTCGGAATGCTTCAGCACACCGAAGAAGCCGCCTTCCACTTGCCACCCAGCGAAGCCGTTTTCCTGATCAGCCATATCAGCTGGCTTCTCGAAGACCTTCTCATAGAACGTGACCAGCGCTTCGTGCTGCAACGTTCCCACCATAACTGAGCCGAACTTCAACACGCGATTCACTTCCTCTCTTGGGAGATCACTCGTTGACACACGCGCAATGAGGCCCTGACTCATTCCACATGCTGCCACATATTCCGGATATTCCGGCAAAGGGGGATTGCCAGCTCACACTCGTGCGGGATGAGAACTGTCCAGCCCGGAATGATCCAGGGCTGGACAGGTGGAGATGGAGAGAGTCGAACGCAAATTTGGTCGCCCACGCTCGTTCACTCACGTCCCTGGGCGGCCAATTCTTCAAGCTTTCACCGGCCTACCGGTGTGTTTATGAATGTCTCGGCACGGCAATGTTGTCGTCACGGCTGTCGTCAGGTGCATGCATTGCCGAGCTACGGTCCTGAAGACTTGACGATAGGTAGCTCGCCCGCACTGACCGGCTTGGGCCCTCGCAGCCCTAGAGTCACACACTGGAGTCGGTGCCCGGTCGGTGGCCGCCACGCGTCCTCGGTCAATTCTCCGCGTCCCACCATGGGTGTGTTACGCTCGTTCCAGATGACTCCGGCACGAGCGTAACACATCCACTCTGATTCGTCAGATAGGCCCTAACAGAAAAAGGCATTGTTCGGCTGAACATGACTTACAAGATTGGAATGGCGACACAGGAACTAGCTGATCGCTGCAGCATGGACGTCAAGAGCCTAAGCAAGCTACTCCGAAAATATGGGGTGGAACGGAGGCCATTGTAGGGTATCCAGAAGTAGGTCATAAAGTATGTGGCAATGTGTGCAAATGACTTATGTCGGCGTCTGCCATTTGCTATACTGACGTCATGAACGATGATCAGTTTGACGACTTAAAGCAATTTATCGACTCGCGCATTTCACAAACAGAAGCAATGTTTGAACAGCGCCTTTCTGCAACAGAAGCGCAGCTCGAGCAAAAGATCGAAGGTCTCAGCTCTGAGGTGCACCGGCTCCGCGATGAAATGCACGATGGTTTTGCTGGCGTCGGCGAGGCTGTTGAGGAGCTTCACAAAGCTGATGACGAACTCAATCAGCGGCTGACGAAACTGGAGCATCAAACCGCTGCGTAAACCGCTATGTTTTTACGCCGACGTACGCTGGAAGCTCTCCGAGCCGGGCAACGGCGTCTGCACCCCTTGCCTGAAACTGCTCGATGCTTATAAACCCGGTCGCTACGCCCAGAAATCGAATGCCAGCGCTGACCGCTGCATCGTGATCCATAATCGCGTCGCCGACATAGAGAACCTCTGTGCTCTGTATCCCAAGCTCAGCGAGGCGAGCGAGTGCTGGATCAAAGACTCTGCCGTCAGGTTTGTGGTGGAGCGTTTCGTCTGCACCCTGGACAAACAAGAAGGCATCTTCAGGGACTTGCAGTCTAGCGAGGTCTGCCACCGCGAATTCAGAATTGATTGAGGTGACGACGCCCGCGACAATACCGTGCAGCGCCAATGTGCCTAGAACTCCAACTGTATCGTCGTGGATTTCTTTCGGGAACTGAGGTTCCAGGGCGCGGTTTGCAGCTCGCATGTTGTCGACAGTATCAGTGTGATTGTAGAGATGACCAATCATCTGGTCGAAGGGCATACCCCAATAGCGAGCTAATGTCTCATCAGTGAGGGTTACGCCATACTGTGCCGCTACCACTTTATGGTGCTGCCATTTAATTTCAGCAGTTTTGAGCAACGTATCATCAAGGTCGAAGAGGACCGCTCGTATCTCAGACATATCGTAAATATACACTACCTGCGCCTAACAATACCGCCATCTGCGCCTATTCGCTGCCGATGACTCCGTTGCGGTGTGTTAGGGAGACTGCCCACCGTCAGGAAGGCCGTCCGGCCGAGGTGCATCGATACCGACGCTGCCGATGCCGAAAGGCCCTGCGCCGAGAAGCAGCGTTCCACCGTGGAATGGTATCGGGAAGAGATCGCCACCTACCGTCCGCGTGGGTTGGAGGCGGCAGCAATCCGTGCACTGCTGGAGGAGACCCATTGCCATCCCGTGAGCTACAGTGCGGTCTGGCTCACTGGTCGTTGATGTAGCGTATAGCCTTCGCAACATTGTCATTTAGAGGATCTGAGGCGTCAAGCTGTAAGTGTGGTTCCCTCCACGGTGTGTACGCCTTACGCCGAGCTTCCACTCGGTCCCAAGTGACTTCGCTCATGCCATGGAGATTCCTGGTACGGGATTCGACCCGCTTGCGGTGAAGTTCCGAATCACTGACGGTGACTTCAATTATGATTGGCGCAAGGTCAAGGCGCTTAGCGAGCGCACGCCAGATATTTTTGCCTTCCTCCTCAGCGTTAACCGCGTCAACGATAACTGAGTTCCCGAGTTTGAGTTGTTCGGCCGCAAGGGCTTCGGCAACAAGATAGGCTGCAAGTCCGGTCTCAAAACTCTTGGCAATACCCGACTTGACGACCGCCGACTCGATCGGATCTACCGACAGGAGTGTTATTCGAAGTTGCTGAGCAATGCCCTCGGCAATAGTGCTCTTACCACTTCCAGGCAGGCCAGACATGACGATGAGATACGGTTTGTCCATAGCTTAAGCATAGCAAAAGTCTCCGGCGCAGCACGTCACTCTCCGCATAGTTGTAACTTGAGTGGAGTCCGCGTCTGATACTACTTCAACTTCGGTCCTTGTCGTTTCTTGATCCGCTGGGGCCACCAGTGGAAGTGGGTGGTCGAGCGAACGAGGTCGGGACGCGCTTGGAGCGCAACGCAGCGGGCGGCTTGGGCGTCCTCCAGGTCGTCGATCGTGGCGAAATGGCGATTGGCAAGTGCGGTATTCGTCAGTGGCCACAAATGCTCGGCGGGCTGGAGTTCAGGCGAATACGGCGGCAGGAAGAGCAGATGGACGTGTTCGGGGACACGCAGCTTCAGGCTGGCATGCCACCCCGCGCGGTCCAGGACGAGGACAATCTGCTTCGCTGGGCTGGCGCCGACCTGGCGTGCGAACTCGGCTAACTCAACCTCAAAAAGGGGAATACTGACCGAGGTGGCCAAATGAAAGACGGTACGGCCCGAGGCAGGATGGACAAACCCGACGAGATACCGCCACTCGTAGCGATGCTGCACGGGCGCAGTAGGTCGCTGCCCGTCGAAGCACCAGACTTTGTGCAAGATTGGTTTCAAGCCGATGCGGTGCTCATCGACCGCCCAAAGCTCGACACGCGCCTGCGGGTAGGCAGTCGCGACCGCCTGGACGACCGGTCTCAGCTTTTTTTGAACGCGGCTTGCTGCTCGGGGTCGGCCAGCACATGGCGTGGGCGGGGCTTGAGCCGCTTGCCGTCGAGCCGCACCAGGTAGACCCAACCCACCTGCGCGCTGACCGGGCGGCCGAGCGTGCGGCTCATCCACTCGGCCACCAGACGCCCCGTCCAGTCGTCACCCTCAGGCGCGGGGCCGCGGACCGCCGTGGACAGCTCTGCCAGTTGCTCGGGCGACAGCAGCGGCGGCGCGCGATGGGAGTGCGTGTAGCGCCGGTTGTACATGCCCTCCGGGCCTTCGGCGTTGTAGCGCTTCGCAATTTGGCCGATCCAGTAGCGTGAATAGCCCGTACTCTCGGCAATGTCCTTGGCCAGCTGGCCCCGTGCCAGCAGCCACAAAATCTGCCACCACGTCCGCTCGTGCGGCTCTTTGGCCGCACGGTAGCGTCGCTCCAACTCGTCGACGCTCAAATCAGCTCGGAGATGAATTCGTCTTGCCATGTCCTCATTCTACAGGTACCTAGCAAGAGCTGGTATGAGGCCTTTACGTTGACATGCGGCGGATCAACAGCTACGCTATCGCCATGCGTAATGCGCCACGCGACAAAACACCGGGCGTACAACGTGGTGGGATGATCTGATTCCGGTCGCGATCTGGGCTGCTCTACATAGTAGGAGACGCTCGATGCCAGCAGTCTTCAAAGTGAACACGCTGCTCGGTGTTGCGGTCGCCGCCGTCTTCTATCTCTTCTTTATGTTCGCCAAGCATGATCCGGCACTGTCTGCCGTCGTTCCGTTCGCGAACGATCCCTATGACGCGATCGGCTCGTTTGCGGCCATTGCGTCGGTTCCCCTGGTTCTTCTTATGCTCGTGCGAGCGTTTCGCCCGTATCGCACCCCGCCGACGGCGGAACAGCAGGTCTACCTCATCCGGACGCAGCTGGCGATCACGCTCGCGGCGCTCATCACACTAGTCGGTGATGCTGTGGCAATGGCTCGTCATACGGGGCTGTGGCTTGGGTCCCCGCTCACCAGTGAACTCCTGGCGCTGCTCGGTGGCGTGGCTGTCTTGGCCCTCGTCGTCACCTACCTCATCCGTCGTTCAATGCGCAGTATTACGTTGCCCATGCGCTCGCGATGGAAGCGTGCAGTTGTGGTATCACTGCTAGCCATTCTCCTTTTGGCGGTGTACCCAGAGGCATTGATTCAGACCTTGTACGGTCACTTGTTCACGATCCTTGTGGGGATACTGCTCTTCTTTGCGCCACTGTCGCAGCTCACCATGGCGCTCGCTCCGTTTGACTTACATGTCCTCACGCAGGAGATCAAGCGCGGGCGTAGCGTATACCCCTGGATTGCGGCGCTGCTGTTCGCGCTCGGTGTTGGATTACTGCTGTTCCTTGCGGAGGCGAGCGGAGGAGGTGAGCAGGGCGTACCGCTGGCGCGTGTCGCGACGATCTTTGCCGTTTTTGTCGGGACGGGCACGGTTGGTATCCTGATTAGTTATGCCTTTCTCAGGAAGCCATTAGGACTACTGCGATAACACGCGGCTTGAGGCATTCAGGAAGAGCTGAGGTGTTACCTAGCTGAGCATTTTGATGAGTGGCGACGCGAGGAGCCGAAAGCCACATAAAGCACTAAGCAGAGTGGCAAAAGTCTTGGACGGGCAAGCGGTTATGTAGCCAGATAGCCGCATAGGCTAGATCCGCTGCCCGGTCCGGAATTATTGCCACTCTGCTTAGGCGACAATCGAAAGCGTCCCAATACAGCTCCGACCTGGCTGTCAGCTGCTCCATGCCCTACGCAGGGAGTGGCTTTGCAAGTCGGGCGTTACCTGAGGTCATGCGGGTTCGACAGTCAGCCGCATAGCCTGGTCGTGACGGCATTGGCGGCAGTGATCAGCGATAGGCCTTCCGCCGTCGTTAGCCTGCCGGAATTGACGTACGCTTGCACTTGATTGACAAACGCCTGCAGCTCATTGCACGCGGCCGTCGTGTTGCCAGTCGTGTTACCGGTCTTCGTCTTCTGGCTGGCGCTCGTCGTGGTGGTGCTGCCGCTCTGGCCGAGACTGGCCAACGCCGCATTTAGTTTCACCTGCAGCGCGTTGCCCTCTGCTGAGGTGAGCGTGCCTGAGGATACCAGCCCCTGCACCTGCGTGCCGATCGCCTGGATCTGCTGCGGCGGCGTTGGGGGCGCGCTAATGCCGGTCCACACGACCGTGCACGCAGTCCCAACGATCGTATGCGCGATGGCCTCGCCATTATTGTTGATGGCATCGGGCCACGCTGGTCCGCAGTCCTGGTTCGCGGGCATACCCAACGGCGTGAGCGTGTGATTCCCGATCAGCACCGGGCCGTCAACCGCTGGGTCGCCGGCCCACCCGATGCCGACCACCTGATCGCTGTCGTTGACCGCCGTTGCCAAGTCGCAGTCGCTGCAGGTTCGGCCCAGTGGCCCCAGATCCTCTGGCGTTGAGGTCGGATCGGTCGGATCGAGCCAGAGCACCGCATGCAATTCACCCGTGCTGTCCGTGCTATCCGTGCTCATGCCGACGACGTGCCCGAGATTATTGATATGGAACGCCCATACGTTGCCGCCAGGCGTCAGCGGGAGAAGTGGGATCGGGGCGGAAGTCACGCTGGGCCACACATCGTTCGTGCCGTCGTCACAATTGCCGAAGATCTCGCCCAAGTCATTGACATCTAACGCCTGGCACCCGGTGGCCCCCGTCGGCACGCTGAGCGGTGTATACAGGTCGTCGATCCAGGCGATCGGCACGTTCACCCCGGCGTTCCCGTCGTACCCCGTGCCCACAATCTCCCCGGTGTTGCTGATGGCGCTGGGCGCGTAAATTGAGAGATTCGACGGCAGAGCGAGGGGCATGGGTGGGCTCGTAGGGCTCGGCCACACGACTGGCCCTGTCCCATCGAAGCCGACGATCTGATCCGAGTTGTTGATATCGGAGGCCGAGGTGTACGCGTCGCTGGACGGCGTGAGGTCATGCATCGTGCCATCCCAGTAGAAGGCGTGCCACGTGCCGGTGCCGATGTCGGCGCCGCCGACGATGTGGCCCAGGTCATTGAGTCCACCGGGCTGGTCGGACACGCTGGACTGGCCGTTCAGCGTGTCCAGTAGCGCGGTGGGGTTGAAGCCGGCATCTGCGTGGCTGGGTCGTGGCAAGACGAATTTCACGGCAATGAAGCTCGCGGCTACGACCACTGCCGTGAGCCACGCCGCTACCGTGATGCGTAGGATTCGGCGTCGCATCTGGGTGTCCCTTCTCGGCCACTCCGTGGGTGGCTTGCTGTGTGTCATGCATCGTGGCGCTCTGGGCACTGGTGGAAGATGGCGTCGTGCGCCCCATGGCATCGCACTAGCAGGCCATGACGACCACAGCACGTTCCACAACGATGCGCCAGTATTAGTAGAACGGCGGGAGTTCGCTTTGGTAACAGCATGAAGGCGAGAAGCGATATCGGAATGCTCGCATTACCAGGAGAACGCGGATGAGTACTGCGACGCAACGACACACTTATCAATCGCCACTACCACGCGATCCGCGTATGATCGGGCGTCGAGTCCGCGTGGGCGGACCTAGCGGCCAGCGGCCATCCAGGCGTGAATTCATTCGCCGGTGCCTTGCCAGCCTCACTTCTTGATGGACTCGCGTGGCGAAGTCTGCACTACGCGGACTCGTATACCACTCGCATACGTTTTGGCCCGATTGAAACGACGGTCCCTGGTCTGGATGGAAGTGGACGGTGAGCTGACCGAGGAGCGTGTCTGTTGCCGGTTGGAGTCGGCAGAGATCGTTCCACCAACGGTGGTTCGCCAAGTGAATTTTGAGGTACCCCAAAGATCCTCAATCAGGTTGAGTTGGGGCGCATACGTCGGCAGGAAGAACGGTTGCACGCGGTCGGCGTAGCGCTGCCAGGCCGTTGCCAGGTACGGGTGAATGTGGATTTCACATTCGTTCCCGAAGTCCATGTCCACATAGAGCTATTCCAAGTCGAAGACCAGGCACGGGAAATATTCGAAACTTGCTATCGCAAGGCTCTGGCGCTGGTACCCAATCTCTATTTTGAAACCAAACAACCACTAGCCATGTCGCGTCCACGCAGTAGTATTGGGAAGTT
>Ga0070684_100000062_pt1 | contig 70370 bp, 57 predicted proteins | sample KBSC723LmetaG_FD_65653 | JGI IMG/M metagenome (GOLD analysis project Ga0070684, IMG submission 65653) | Corn rhizosphere microbial communities from Kellogg Biological Station, Michigan, USA - KBS C7.2-3L metaG | ecosystem: Host-associated > Plants > Roots > Rhizosphere ...
TAAATATTCAGGCGCCAGCCTAGGCGAGCAAAGACGTGGCGTGTGGGCGAGAGGAGCAGCGTGAGTGGCGGACGTAGTCGGAGAAAGCGGCATAGCGGGCGCGGACGATCCGCTCAAACAGCGTGATGGCAGCCTTTCGACGCTTGGCTATCTGGCGCTCGGCGTCGTCTGCGTCGCGGTGTTTCTGACCGCGCTCGATCAAACGGTGGTGGTGACTGCGCTCGTCGCGATGATCGACGACGTGGGCGTGCCCACCACCCAACCCGACCGCGCGGCTTGGATCGTCAGCGGCTACCTGCTCGGCTACGTGATCGCCATGCCGCTGATGGGCCGTATCAGCGACGTTTTTGGGCGGCGGCGAATCTTCGTGATTTGTCTGGTGATCTTCGGCCTCGGCTCCCTGGGCTGCGCGCTCGCGCCTCAGCTTGGCAGCTCGATTGCGCCAGACACCACGACCCTCGGCGGCGCGATCCTCACCCCGCTCTATAACGTGGTGCAGGCGCTCGTCACGCCGCTGGGGCAGCTGGGGATAGACACCTCAGCGCCGGGCCTCGACATTCTGGTGACATCGCGCTTCATCCAGGCAGTTGGCGGCGGCGCGCTCGTTCCGGTGGCGATGGCGGTCGCGGGCGATCTCTTCGGCGGCACGCGGCGCGGGCTGGCGCTGGGGCTGATCGGCGCGGTGACGGAGGCGGGCGGTGTGCTCGGCCCGGTCTGGGGCGCGTTCGTCACGACCACCTGGGGCTGGACCTGGATCTTTTGGCTCAACCTGCCGCTGGTGGCGCTATTGCTGGTCGTCGGCTCACTCTGTCTGCCACGGGCGCGGGGAGCGCGCGAACCGGTGGATGTCATTGGCGCGCTGGTCTTCGGCGCATCGCTGACGTGTCTCACCATCGGGCTTGGCCAGCAGAACGAGGGGACCGGCGTGCTGGACCCCACAGCGCACAGTACGTTCAATCCGGTGTTTCTCGGCGCGGCGGCGGCGCTCTTTGGCGCATTTATCGTGCTGGAGCTGGTCATTCGTTGGCCGGTGGTAGACCCGCGCCTCTTCCGTCGCGTTGCCTTCAGCGCGGCGTCGATTCTCAGCCTGATTATCGGTGTGGCGTTGATTATTTCGCTGGTTGAAATACCGCTCTTTCTGTTTTCACTTCAAGATACGACGACGATTGCCGCTGGACTGGCGCTGCTGCGATTGACAGCGCTGGTACCGGTGGGCGCGCTCGCTGGGGGCTGGCTCTCCGGGCGCATCGGTTGCCCGCTGACCGCGGCAATCGGGACGTTGCTGACGGCGGCGGGCCTCTATCAGATGAGCCTCTGGCCGAGCAATGTGGGTGAGCTTCAGGTGACGGTGGCGACGGTGACGGCGGGTCTCGGCTTCGGGCTGGTGATCGCGCCGATCAGCACCAGCGCGCTCAATGCCAGCCCACCGAATCAGGCAGGTGTCGCGTCGTCGGTGGTAACGGCGCTGCGAATGACCGGGATGACTATTGGGTTGGCCGCAATTGTTGGCTGGGGGCTGGAGCGCTTCCGCACGATACTTGCGGACTCGCAGCAGCTTCGTGAACCGGGCATTACGCCTGGCGCCGCCGCCGAGATCGTCACGCACGCGCTGCACCAGGTGTATAGCGATATCTTTCTGGTGACGGCTGTGCTGGCGCTCATCGGTGTGATCCCCGCGTTGCTGCTCTGGCGGCGTGGCAAAGGCGCGGCGGAGGATGCGCCCGTCTACGAAAGCTACGTCGCCCCGCTGGGGTGAGTGCACTGGTGTGGACTACGACATGTCTGTGAATCGCGAAGCGCTTAGCTCGTAGCGGTACTCGTCGCTGGCGGCGCCTTTGAAGAAGTCCGCGCCGGGTGCGGTAGCGACGCGTGTAAATCCGAGCGCCTCGACGAGCCGAAGCGAGGCGGTATTGCGCGTATCTATCTCGGCGGCAACCCGGCCCACGTAGTAATCCTCAAAGAGATGGGCGAGCACGCGGGCACAACTCTCACGCGCATAACTCTGCCGCCAGAACGCTGGAAAGATCATATAGGCGAGCAAAGCCGTATGGTCCGCACGTACGGTCGCCTGGACTGTGCCGACATATATCCCGGTTTTACGCTGGCGAAGCGCCCAGTTCAGCCAGTCTTCCTGCCCATCTGGTGAGCGTCGGCTGGCGAGGGCTGCGTAGCGCGCCATGAGCGCTTCCAGCGAGGATGGAGGATCCTGGGGGATGTAGGTATACAGGGCGGGAGCCTGGAGCGCCTCGAACAACGCGGTGGCATGACTAACGGCGAGCGGCTCCAGGAGTAGGCGCGGTGTCTCAAGCGGGAGCTCTGGGTCTATCCGCGACATGCTACCTCCCTCATCTCGTAGACGGTCCTCGCCCATGCGGCAGCTTGCGTGCTGAGGTGACGATGAGGCCCGCTGAAGATCACCCCAGCGGGCTTTGTGACTGTGAAATCGTTTGTGGTCAGGAGACGCTGGCGGCGTAGATGGTGACATGGGTGAAGAGCGCCTCACCACTCGATGAGGTCGTCAGCACGACCGTCGGGCTGGAGCTGATGTCGGCGTTGATCTGATCCACGAATTGCCCATTCGCGTAGAACGCGACGGTCTCCTGGTCAGCGTTATAGAGCGCCGCGATCTCATTGGGAACGAAGGCGTCGGCATGCCAGGCGACAGTCGAGCCGGTGGCAACGACCGGGCTAGCGGCAAAGTTGGCGTTATCCCCAGAGGGCGCATCGCATGAGTCCCGGCAAATCTCGTAGTCGCCCTGCTGCGTGATGATGAAGAGTATGGAGTTGTCCAGCAGAATCCCGGCATCCTCCGATGCAGGTACCTCGGCTGCGGGCGCGAGTTTCGCATCGATGAGCACCCCGCCATTGAGTGTGACACCATTCCCTGGTTGGAATTCGCAGGCTCCCTCACTGTCAATTAGCAGACCACGCGACGGGAAACTACATCCACGATAGGTGGTAGCATCATTCCACACGCCGGTCGTGTCGCCGGGATTTGCGCTATAGACCTGCTGCCAGCCCGCAGGGACTTGCAGCTTCGGCGTGCTCGTGAGCTGCGGCGCAAAGACCGCCAGCACGATAGCCGCGAGGGTCAGTGCTGAGGCGACGATGCCAAAGAAGAGGCCAAACCGCGACGGATGCGCTGGCTGGGCTGGTGGCGCGGAATCAGGGACGGTTGGCGGCATGGCCGCTGGTGAAGTCATGGAGGGTGTCATCATCGCGCGCCTCCCGCCACGGGCTGTGGCACGCTCCCGGCTGTCAGCGGCGCGGCGCCGGAGGGCACGGTGGCGGTTCCTGCTGGTTTATTCAAGTCGCGACGGAGACGCCCAGTCATATAGATCAGTACCCCCAGAATGACGGCGTAGTAGAACAGGAAGAGGATCATGCCGCCATCGAGCGGCAACCGGCCCACGTAGAGGGTCTTGTTCATCAGATCGCCGACCGGCCCCGGCACAAGCCCGAGCAGATTGCTGCCGTTGAATATGCCATGTTGCAGCACAGCATAGGCCAGTCCGCCGAAGCCCTTGAGCCAGCGTCGGGGCACGCCCTTGCCGTTGATGAGGTAATACCAGCCGAGCGCGGCCATCGCGGCGCCAACACCATGGAGCAGGCCCGCGCCGATGCGCTGAATGGCGATAGAGATCCAGTCGGCCTGGCCCATGCCAATATAGCCTATCGTCTCGACCATATCGAAGCCAATGCCCGCCGCCAGTCCCAGCAGGAATGCCTCGGCGGGTGAGCGCACGCGGCGCGCGATGATCACCACACCCAGCGGCTTCAGCCCTTCTTCCACCAGCGGCGCTACCACCGAGAGGATGAGGAGCATGAAGAGCACGTCGGCTGCGTCCCTGGGCGCCGTGGTGGTGATATCTGAGATGCCAGGCGACAGGTTTTGCCGGGCGATGGTGAAGCCTAGAGCGATAAGGACCGACGCAATACCCTCGAAGATGAGAGCGAAAAGCGGCGCCATGGTCGCGCCAAAGAAGAGCGAGAGCCACAGATGGCGGCGTGTCGTGGCCGCGCCGAGCCGCTGCACGCCGAACGCCAGAATGGTCAGCGCGGGCAGGAAGCCCGAGAGCAGCGCTAGCGGCAGAACGGCAAACGCCAGCCCCGGCGATGTGTAGAAGTGCCAGAGGACCACCGCCGCGCCGAACGCGATGATCGTCAGCGCCAGCATCGTCAGCGCCGAGGGCAGGCTTGGCGGTGGAGATGTGCGTTTCATCACGCGCGAGATGCCATAGACGATGGCCAGAATGCCGCCGAGTATCGGTCCTAGCGTGAAGCCCGCGAATGTGGTCAGGATGTCGAGGTTATCGCCGGAACCATTCGCCGCGGCAACAACCACGACCAGCAAGAGCAACAGACCGCCGACAATGGAAAGGATACCAAATGAAAAGACAATCCATGCCACGACCAGCGCATATATTTCGCCCGGCGGGCGCCGCTTGACGACAGCCGCCGGGTAGGCATACGCCCAGTATGGTTGAGGATAGGCATAACCTGGATATGGCTGCCCCTGCGCGTAGACTGGCTGCCCTGGCACAGGTCCATGTGGCGGTTGCCCTGCGGGTTGCGCCGTCGGATAGGGATACGGGTACGGCGCTGGAGCGCGATACGGTATGGCTCCCGGCTGGGCAGGCGGATATCCCTGACCATACGCTGGGTGTGGCGGATACGGCGCATAGGGCGGGTAAGGTGGTGGATAAGGCGCCGACGGTCTCGCGCCACCCGGCGCAGCCCCGGTAAATGGCTGGTACGGGCCATACGGTGTCGGGCCAGCGGGAGGCTGTCCCGATGCAGACGCCGGAGCGGCTGGTTGCGTCAATGGCGGTGGCGGAGCGGCCTGTGCCGTTAGTGGCGCGGCTGGCGTCGGCGGAGTCGCCTGCACCGTTGGAGCCGGACTGCTCGGCTGTTCAGAAGGGCGGTTCAGTTGCGCCCCGCATACCGGACACCTTGGATCATCCGGTCGCGTGGCGGAGCCGCAATGCGGGCAGATTGTTCCATCCAAGACGGTAACATCCTCTCCAGATGCAGTCACTCAGTGCGGCAGCATGCTATAGGATATTCTGTCTGCCGCGCGGCCCTTAGTATACCAGAAAGCGCGCCAGTGAATACATCGGCTGGGAAATCGTGCCGAGGCTAGTTCATTAGTTGATACGCACATCGCTACGGTTCGGTTTGGAGAGGGTTCGCCGCACGTGTCGCGCGGCGTAGCGATCAACTGGCGTATTGTGGCAGCACCGCGCCGGGGCCAAGGATCCCTTCGAGCTGCTGGTGCAGCTCTGGGCAGTAGCGAATGCCCGTGTGCCCTGGCGGCATGGTGAGCCGCGCCTCCCACTTGCCGTTGCGCACAATGAACTCGTAGCGGTCGTGGCCGGGGAAGTCGTTGAGCGCGGTGAGCACATCTTGCAGATGAGCCACGTCGAGGGCGCTATTTTTCTGGCGTTTCAACGAGATACGCACGAGGTACTCTTTGCGCTCGGCCTCTTCGGGCATCACCGCGAAGTCTTCGACACTCTCGCAGATGATCTCGGCGTCTTCGTCGCGCAGCCGCACCATCCCCGTCACCAGCACGACCGCATCCTCGCGCCATATCTCGCTGGTGGCGGCATAGGTCTTGGGGAAAACAGTCACCGGGACGTTCCCCTGCAAATCCTCGAGCTGCACAATCAGCATTGTGTCGCCGCGCTTGGTGACGATGCGGCGTATCTCGGTGATGCGGCCGCCAAGGGTAATCTTCTGGCCCGCCCACTCATCGCTCAGGTGGGCGGTATAGGTGGTGACACGCCGCTTGAGCGCCGCGGCGATGTGGGAAAGTGGGTGCGCTGAGAGGTAGAGGTTCAGCAGCTCCTTTTCCCACGCTAAGATCTGTTCCTGCGGGTGGTCGGGGACATCCGGCAGCGTAAAGTCGTCGTGATCGTCACTAGTTAGTCCGCCAAACAGGCTGTTCTGGCCGATCTCGCGCATCTTGCGCTGCTGCTGGCCATAGGAAAGCGCGCGGTCCAGCGCCGCGAGCAACTGGCTGCGTCGGCCCAGGCTATCGAAAGCGCCCGCTTTGATCAAACATTCTATGGCGCCGCGTGTCACGCTCTTGCTGTCGGTGCGGGCGAAGACATCGGCCAGCGAGCGGAATGGGCCGCCCTCGCGTCGCGCTTCGAGCAGGGAGTCGATGGGACGCGATCCGACATTTTTGATCGCCAGCAGGCCGAATCGCACCGCCCACCGCGGCTCGCCGGTTTCCGGGTCCGGCTCCATCGCCTCGACGGTAAAGCCGCTCTCACTCCGGTTGATATCTGGCGGGCGCACCTCGACGCCCATCCGGCGGCACTCTTCGACGGCAGCGACGACTTTCTTCGCGTCGCCCGACTCGGTGGTGAGCGTCGCCGCCATGAACTCCGCCGTGTAGTTGGCCTTGAGATACGCCGTCTGGTAGGCCACGAAGCCATATGCCGCCGCGTGACTGTTATGCGAGACAATGCGGTTGGCGATATAGTTCAGTGGCCCATCGGGCGCCATCTCCACGTCGTAGGTCATTGCCTCGCCACACGGGGTAATCGAGATGATGGCGTCGCCATTGGCCGCGTGAGCAACGCCCAGATGCCGCAGGACGACAGGCTTGAAGTCTTCGGGCGTCACGACAACGTAGGGCAGGTCACCATACTTCACGGCGAAGTAGGCGGCGTCGCGGTCCATGCCGTCCATTTCCCAGTAGATGCCGTTGAAATAGAAATCGCAGATACGCCCGTTGCCGAGCACCTTGTGCATCTCGAACGTGACGCCCTGCTCGATCAGCCACTCGCACATATCGCGCTCTGGCTGGCTGGCGCACCACATACCATTCGAGGCAATGGAGAGACCTCTATAGCCCATATCGTAGACGACTTCGCGCTGGGAAGAGGCAGCCCGCCAGACCCTCTCCCCCCATCCCCCTCCCCTAAAGAGGGAGGGGGAGCCAGGGCCGTGGCCATCTGCCGCTTTGCTCGCCCTGGCCAGCCCCTCATAGGGGAGGGTGGCCGAAGGCCGGGAGAGGTCAGTCGGCGCGGTAATCAACTCCGTGCCGATATGCATCTCGCCTGCTGGCAGGTAGCCCTTCGTCGTCAGCAGGCGGTGCTCTGCTGTGACCTTGATTGACTTACCCGATGCTGTACGGATGTAGAGCAGCGGTTTGCGTCCTGTCTGGACGATGCGCGCCACCTTGTGCGGGCGAATCTGGCCGTCGGGCCACATCGCCATGATTTCGGCGGGCGGGTTCCGGTAGGCTGCCGAGAGCGCCATCCGTCCGCCATCCGGTAGCTGTATCTCGGTCGAGCCATGGGCGCACTTGTTGAATCCGTAGCCAGCGAAGGGTTCGATGAAGTCGAAGATTTGCTCAGCGACTTTTTCTTTGATGCCGTTCTTGGCGCATCCCTTGATGAACTTGTCGCGATACTTCATCAGTTCTTCAGGGATCTTCTTAGACATCGCCTTGCGGAACTTGTCTACCTCGCCCCAGGTGAAGCCCGCCAACTGGACGGCGATCAGCAGCACCTGGTCCTGGTAGACGATGACACCGTAGGACTCGCGCAGCAGCGGCTCCAGCATCGGATGGAGATACTTGACCTCGATCTCGCCGTGCTTCGACTTGATGAACGTTGGAATCGAGTCCATCGGGCCGGGACGGTAGAGCGCCACCATCGCCGTCACGTCCTCGATGCAGGTTGGCTTCAGCTCCTGGATGTAGCGCCGCATCGCGCCCGATTCGAGCTGGAAGATGCCGGTTGTCTCGCCCTGCGCCAGCAGCGCATAGGTGCGCTGATCGTCGGTAGGCAGCCGGTCGAGGTCGATCTCGATGCCGCGCGTCTGCTGGATGAATTTCTGCGAGTTCATCAGGATGGTCAGGTTGGAGAGGCCGAGGAAGTCGAACTTGAGCAGCCCAAGCTCTTCGAGGTGCGCCTGCTCGTACTGTGAGACCAGCCAGGGGTTTGCCTCCTTGTAGTCGCGCAGTTGCAGCGGCACCACCGTCTCCAGCGGATCGCGCGAGATGACGACGCCCGCCGCGTGAATACCGGTGCTGCGGACCGTGCCTTCGAGGTCGCGCGCCATGTCAATCAGCTTGTGGATGGGCTGCTGTGTCTCGTAGGTCTGGCGCAGCTCCGCGACATCCTTGAGGGCGCTGGTAATCGTCACCTTCGGACCGGCCGGGATCAGCCGCGCCACACGGTCGGCCTCGTTTTGCATGCCCATCACGCGGCCTACGTCGCGGACGGCGGCTTTGGCGGCCATCGTGTTGAAGGTGACGATCTGCGCCACCTTGTCCCAGCCGTACTTATCGGCGACGTAGCGAATCACTTCCTCACGGCGGTCGTCGGGGAAGTCCATGTCGATATCGGGCATGCTCATGCGCTCAGGGTTGAGGAACCGCTCGAAGAGCAGGTCATAGCGGAGCGGGTCCACATTGGTGATACCGAGCACATAGGCGACGAGGCTACCTGCCGCCGAGCCGCGCGCGACGCAGCGCATGCCACGGCTGCGGCCAAAGTTCACGTAGTCCCAGACGATCAGGAAGTACGAGATGAAGCCTTTCTCGCGGATGACGCTGAACTCGTAGTCGAGCTTCTGCTGCACCGCCTCGCTCATCGCGCCGTAGCGCTCCTTGACGCCCTCTAGGCAGAGATGGTAGAGATACTCGTCGGGCGTGGCGTATCCAGCAGGAATGTGGTAGATCGGCAGCAAATTCGCGCCGAACTCGATCTCCACGTTGCACATCTCCGCGACGCGCATCGTGTTCGCCAGCGCCTCGGGCAGCTCCGGGAACATCCGCGCCATCTCGTCGGGCGTCTTGAGGTAATAGTGCTGGCTGTCGAACTTCATCCGCTTCGGCTCGTCCAGTGTCTTGCCGGTCTGGACGCAGAGCAGCACGTCCTGCGCCTGTGCATCGTCGGCGGCGACGTAGTGCAGGTCGTTGGTGGCCAGCAGCGGCGCCCCGGTCTCGCGCGCCAGGTTGTAGAGCAGCGGGTTGAGCTTGTTTTGCGGCGATTCGGGCGCGGCGTGGTCCTGCACCTCGATGTAGAAGTTGTCCGGCCCAAAGACATCCTGATACCAGCGGGCAGCCGCCCGCGCGCCGTTCAGGTCATCGCGTAGCAGCAGCTCGGGAATCTCGCCGGAGAGGCAGCCAGAGGTGACGATCAGCCCCTCGGCATACTCGGCCAGCATCTTCTTATCGATGCGTGGCCGCGCCTGGTAGCCCTTGGTATGGGCCAGCGTCGTCAGCCTCAGCAGGTTGTGGTAGCCGACCTGGTCCTTCGCCAGCAGCAGCAGGTGGTTATACTCGTAGCGGCCGGTCTTCTCTTCGAGCGAGGGAACCAGGTACCCCTCAACTCCTAGAATTGGCTTGACGCCCGCCGCTTTGCACGCTTTGTAGAACTCGATGGAGCCGTACATACCGCCGTGGTCGGTGAGCGCCAGCGCATCCATCCCACCCGCTTTGGTCGCCTCGATCAGCCGCTTAATGCGCGACTGTCCATCGAGCAGGCTGTATTCGGAATGGACGTGCAGGTGGGTGAAGTCGGCCACGGAAAATCACCATCCCTCGCGGTATCGCGTGTCTACCGTGTTTATGTTGGGGCTTGTGCGTCGCGAGGACGACGGCGCGCGAGCCGGGGTATGTATCTACGCGGTTGCGTTGAGTGCGTCGTTAGCTAGTACATCTGTACAGACGAAGCGGGACACCGTGAGGCAACTTGCCCCTTGCTATCCCGCACAGCTAACCGTAGCACACGCTAGGTTGTCTCGCCAGCCCGCCAGCCGGATGGGTCAGGCCGGTTGTACCCCTCCGCTCTCTCCGCTAGGCTCCGGCATGCCAAGCACATTCGGAGCTGCAAAGCGAGTAGTGCGCGTCTCGAAATACGGCCAGTTCAGTCGTGGTAGTAGCCGCCAGCAACAAGGCGATCGACATCGAGCAACGCTTCGCTGTAGGCAATCGGCGGGACGCTGCCAAAGGGAAGTAGCCGCGTGTCATCCGTGGTCAGGGCACGTCGATCTGCGGTGCCAGGAGCAACAGCCCCAAGGGGAAGAAACATGAGCGTCATCGGGATCGACCCGTATATATCGAAGTTGGGTTTGACAGGTCTTTGCAGCGCAGCCTCGATGCCCAGTGCGGGGAAACGCTTCCATGCAGTATGAACTTGATCGCCAGGCTCAGCGGATGCCATATCCCAGCCAGAGGCTCTAATATCGTCGGACCAGTAAGTCAAGCAGTCATTTTGAGCCTGTGGCAGATACCAGCCGATGGGAGGTGTCTGCACCTGATACACCTGATGCTGGTCGCCTGGCACCCTGAAGACAGGGCGGTTGAGTTGATAGATGCATGGAGTCACGCCGTCACTATCGAGACGTGACATCCAGCGATCGTGCGCAGCCTCATCAAGCTCCAACGGGTGGACAAGGCGTACCACACCATCATTGGGAAGGGCGAGGATGCCGCCATCCGCGGTGCGGAGGGTGCGGTCGGGCAGGAGCAGAAAGAGCGTGTTGTACGACTCTGACCGTACGGAAGGGAGCATGCCCCAGATCAACCCGCCTCCGATGATATGCATGAAAGGGTGCTGAAGGAACAGTTCTGCCCACCTGGTGACGGTCCATGTGCGCTGTGTAGCCAGCGCCGTTTCCAGACGCCGCGCATGAGAGAGCATATTGTCGAACACGTCTTGTAACACCGCACCCCACGTATAAGGGATTTGCCTGTACATGGTGCGAATTTGGGCGCCACAATCGGTTGGGCGAGGAATCGCCGCCGACAGAACTTCCGCGCCAGTGTCATCGGTGATCTGCAGTGTCCAGGCGGAGTTGATGGCGAGGCGGTGCCGCTTGTCCCCGTAATCCTTCTGATGATGCATGCCCGGGTAGGCGTCGTAGAAGCCGTCAGGCGAGGGTGAGACGCTCCCAAGGCCGATATGAGCGTCAAATAAGTCCTCAAGGTTATCGCCGCGCCGCGCCGCGACCCGCGCAAAGATATCGTTGGCCGTGGCCTGCGCTATCCGGTTGGGTTCCTTGCCAGCCGGTGACTCATCCCAGACCACATCGAGCAACGCATCTGACGCCAGTGGAACGAGAACCTGCAGCCGAAGGTTATGGAAGCGGTAGGACTTCTGGTATGGGATACCACGCGGGACTTTCCTGGCTAAAACCGGTGCCAGGATGCGATCGTCACCCAGGGCAGCAGCCAGCATGACGCTGATGATGTCTTGGTAGGGGGCATGCTCTGCCCACGCCTCAGCCAACGCCAACGCGAATTCCCCAGCCGACGTCCGATCGATCAAAGGCAAAGCGCGCTCCACAGGCAGCGCCAGGACAGGCTCGCGCATACGTGCCTGTGCCCGCAGAAGATAATCCAGGACAAGCAGAGGCACTTCCTCACCAGTAATCCAGCGCGGTGCTGGTGAGCTCTGGAGCTCGAACCAGGGATAGATCGGTTTCTCGGCGGACCGGAGGCGATGATGAGCCGCCTCGGCTTCGGCAACAAGAGCGGAGATACGGGCGAGACGATCAGCGGGCGTGTCGCCTGATTGGCTCGCAGCACCCATTGCTGTGCTGGTTTCGATGCTGCTCATCTCGATGGTGGTCTCGGCAGCTGCTCCTGTCCTCGCGGAGGCACTGGCAAGCGAGCCATTTGCAGGGAGCGTCACACGCAGAACACGCCGCACCTCGTCATTGCGCTCGGTCGCGAGTCGTGCGCGGAGCAGCTCGTAGGCGTTTTCATCGCCAATAGCGGCAAGTATCCGCGCGGCATGCAGGCGAGTGGCTGCCGTGCGGCTATGGAGCAGCGGCGCCAAATCAGATACCACGTCACTCCCCTGGAGGCTGAGCCAGGATATGGCAAGCTCGCGGACTTCCTGATTGCGGTGCGTCAGCAGTGTCAACGCATAGGCTCTCCGTTGCTCAAGCGACTCATCATCGCTGTTGAGCAGCCAGGATGCCACGATGAACGGCGTGCGGCGGCCAGACTCCAGGTGACCGAGGGCCAGTTGCGTTCGGATCGGCATTTCTCTGGACGAAATGTGAATTATCGGGCCTGGCCGTGTCATGTCCGCGAGATAGCGCTGGAAACAGACACGGGTCCAGTACGTATCCTCATCCTTGAGCGCAGTCATGAGCGTGCACGTTATCAGCGGTTGAGACGATTCCAACAGGGCATCAACGAGCAGCATATGGTAACGCGGACGATCCGCTTGATATGCGACGGCAAGGCCAGCACATTGAAGTCTAGCATCGCGGTCCTTAGGAGCAACCGGTTTGCGGGCGAAATCAAGTGCAAGGTCAAGATATCGGGGAGAATTGCGCTCGCGAAGATGCTTGAGTATGGCGGTCCGGCCCCAGTCGGTGAGTGCATTGCTGGAGGAGGTTTCGGCGAGCCGAAACACCCACTCATCGTAACGCCCGCGGTCAAGATCGTAGAAGTCAGTGACTTCACGATGTGAGGTAAGCCAGTGCCGCTCGATCTCGTCACGCAAGTCATCGAGCATTTGCGTCGTGATCATCTCGGCATACGGCGATCCAAGTCTGCGCATTTGTCGCGCAAACGCAGTGCGCTGGAACGCCCTTATACCAAACCAGACATCAGAAAGTTGTGCTGGCAGACGAGACAACAGCGCCGAACTGGCAGCAGTGGGAGTGCCATCAGCATCAAGTACGAGAGGCTCATGTACACCTAGCAGATACTGCCACACATGCGTTTCATCAGTATGGCGCTCGCAAGCGTAGGCGCATGCGGCCTGAACACGGTTGTGGCTGCCAATATCACAGAAGAACTGGCGGACGGTTATGGAGGCTAAGGCGAAGCAGAGGTCAAGTATGCGCCGGTCCAATGCGTCCAGATCAGCATCAGCCGGGCTGAGCGCTTCCATTAGAAACCTGCCCCGGACGTCGGCTTCGGCAGCGTTAGTGTCCACGAGTGCTTGACCCCTGAGCGTGTGGTAGGCAGAGATGAACTCCGTCGATGATGCTCCGGTTGTCAGATAACGCGCGGCGGCCTGAGCGACCTCATCCGGGATGTGATGATCGCGACAATAGTCCAGGAACGTCTGCACGCGCTCCAGGAGGTCCACTGGCATACCGGTTCGGGATTCAAGCGTCATGATGATCTGAACCTTTCGTTCTCATGGGGCGATTTGAGAGCAACAGCACGAAATATAGACTCTTTGCTCGACTATTCCTGGGGCGCTGCGCCAATTCGGTCACCACGCGGCTCAAGGACAGAAACCCTCCCTTGCTACGTTGTAGCGTAATCGTAGCGCCATTAGAAAGGACTGGACAGACCCGGTACAATGGGGCGGGCATCTACCTCGCGATACGATGTGCATGCTGACGGGCAGCAACACAGAATGAGGGTATGGAGCGCTGGATCAGGCTGGAGTGTCGCCCGCGATCACGATCTGGCCGCCGCAGCTGCAGCGCTGCCCGCTGTGTGGCGCGACGGTGGCTCCCGAGCCGCTGGGGCTGTACGCGTGTTCGTGCGGCTGGGGTGGACCAGATGACCCGCTGGAGCATGATCGCGGGCTGGCGAAGCTCGTCGCGCATACCGACCGGAATCTGGCGGATGGGCAGGCGCAGCGCGACCTGCGGCGGCTGGCGACACGCGGCGATGCTGCCAGTTCTCTCAATGTTCTCTATCTGGTAGTGCTGTTGCACACCGCGACCGCCATCTATCTCGTGGTGCTGGCGGTGATTGCTCTCGGTATCTGGCTCTTCGTGACTACCGTTCTCGACCGCACCTGGATTGGCGCTATCGTCGGCGTTATTCTGCTGGCGCCCATTATCACCGCGCTCTGGCCGCATCGTCGAATGCACAAGAGTATTCAGGTGACGCGCGAGCGCTTCTCGGCGCTGATGGCTGCGCTCGATGACGTGAGCCAGCGGGTCGGTGTGCCTGTGCCGAAGCATGTTGTGCTGTGGCCAGGCGATGATCTCAGCATTGGGCGACGACTGGCTGGCGGTGATAGTCTGAATATTGGTTTGGCGAATCTACCCCTACTGAGTGACGTGGAGTTGAAGTCGCTGCTAGCGCATGAGTTGGCGCATTCCTACAAGAATTACACTGCCGTGCACCGTTACTGCGCTCAGGCTGAGAGATTGCTCCATGAGTTCGTTTACGGCATTATCGAAGGGGTTGAGGGCCAGTCATACTGGGCGAGACCCAGCAAGAGACGGTATTTCCGTCGTGGTGGCGATTACTCCGCCACAATGGGCGTCTTCGGCCTGGTCTTTACCTGGACAGTCATGCTGCCTTTCCGCATTGTGTGGTCGGGCTACCATCTGCTGCGGATGCACGAGAGCCGCGTGGCTGAGTTCGCCGCCGACCGCGCCGCCATCCATGCCTATGGGCCACAGGCGTTTATCAATGGGCTGACGGGGCTGCTGGTTGCCCAGCGCACCTACTACAAGTCGGGGAGGACGCTACGCGGCGAGATGCTACGCCATAACAGTGGGAACTTCTACGCGGAGATGCGCTGCCACTACAGCGAATTGCCGCCGCAGGTCATCTCCCAATTGCGGGTGAATGCGACGACCGGCTTCCGCACGCTGGCCAACAGCCATCCGACGACACCCGACCGTCTGCGGGCCGCCTATGCGACATTTGGCGCGCTACCACCCTCGCCCGCGCCGACGATGCCCGCCTATATGCTGCTAGCCCCCGCTGGGGCGACCGATGCCGACGCCGTCGAAATTGAGCTCACCAAGATGCTCTTCAACCCAAAGACGAAGTAGCGGGTAGCACTGCTGATCTATTCGTGCATTGCAGCGCGATGACGCTCGTATGCCGCCAGCTCATCCAATACGCCCTGGCGCTTGGTCAGCAGCCGCCAGAGGGATGTCCGCGCGCGAGTCAGCGCTGCTACGTTCGAATCTGAGCGCGCCCTGATGACAACATCTTCCTGCTCGGCAATCATTGCTTCGAGCTTCGTAAGGTAGCGGCGATACTGGCTGCACGCATCATCCGAGGTGATGGGCTGCTGGCGATAGTCGTTGTGGAGGACAGATTCCATAGCGAGATCCTGCTTTCAGCTATCTCCTTAAGGCAGTAGGAGAATGATCCCTTTATGGATCGAACTCCCTTGAACCTCTTGGAAAAGATCTTCCATGTGCTGACTGCTTTGTGTCGTGTTGAAGAAGAAGTCTACGAGTAGTTCCTCGCCTGGATATGACTGGGAAAACTCAACAGAGAAGAGTGTGTCATCCCATACGTCCGACCTCACGGCCAAGTCAACGTCAACAGGATCGATTTTGTCAGTGACATAGCTGCCGTTGACATAAATTGCAGCAACGGGGTCTCTGCTCCAAATCAGCGCTACTGCATGTTCCAAGGCATGACTTAAGGCTGGACGGGTCAGCGATGCCGCCTGATCAAACGTCGCCCATACTTCTGTCAGCGAGGCGTTGTAGATGCCAGGAGGGAGCAAACCACTTACTAGCGGCGGTATCGCCATCAATGACCCTCTCTGGTCTTAGACATCTTCACGTGTAGAGGCGATGCTTGTGTTCGACGTTTCAATCGTAGCGCTCAGAGTTTCGCCCGTCAAATGCGTTTGACAAAACGACTCTCCAATGGTCATCCGTCAAACTTGTTTGACTTAACAATAATAAGTCAGAGGTTTGATCCAATTAGCGTCAAGTATGAGTAGTAGCGGACAGCGCCTCGGGCTTGATGCGCCCGGCGACCAGCGCCGCCATCACCGTATTGGCATCGGCTTGCTCGGTGGACGTGAGCGCATCCAAAGGAATACAGGCCATCGCGGCGAGCTTGCCCGGCTCCAGCGTTCCTAGCTCATCCGCAAGGCCGAGCGCGTCGGCGCCGCCCAGGGTTGCCAGCCGCAGCAGCTCCGCTGGTGTGGGGGGGGCGCCAGCCGCTGTGTGCATTGCATGCGCCGCGATGGCATCATCCCACACCGCGAGGGAGGGACTGCTAGCAAGACTGTCCGTGCCGAGCGCCAACCTGACACTCGCCGCGCGATACAGACCGTACGGCATGCGCCCGCACTGCAACTGCGTGTTGCTGCGTGGGCAGTGCGCCACCGCCGAATCTGAACGAGCAATGCGCGCTATATCATCCGCGTCCACGTGGATGCCATGCGCCAGCAACGGATGCGCCGCCAGCACGCCCAACTGGTCGAGATACGCGACCGGTGAGACGCCCGGTGCGCGCGCAGGGTGAAGCGGCCAGCCAGCGCCCGAGTAGAGCAGGTCGGCTATCGGGCCAGTGGCGTCGCGCAGGAACTGGGTCTCGGCGGGCGACTCGGCGGTGTGGATCGAGAGCGGCACCCCTTCGGCGCGGCACCATGCGGCTGTGGCGCGTAATAACTCCGCGGAGGTGGTATATGGCGTGTGTGGCGCGAGGCCGAAGCGAATGCGATCCTGGGGATACTCGCGACGCCAGTGCTCGATCTGCTGCTGGCCCTGGCGCATAAGCTCGTCCGCACGCGCTGGGTCAGGGCTGAGCAGCTCGTAGTAGACGATACCGTGGAGGCCGCTCTCGACCAGCGGGCGCACGCTCTGCCCAAAGGTGCATATCTCACCTACCGCGACCGTGCCGCATGCCCGTAACATCTCGACGCCCGCATAGGCCGCCCGCTCAAAATCTTCAAGCGTGCGCGTCCGGCTGTAGCTCACCAGCGGATAAATCCACTCGATTAGCGGCAGGTTATCAGCGACGTGTCCGGCATGGTGGGTCAGCTCAAGGTGGGTGTGCGCGTTGACCAGCCCCGGCAGCAGGGCGCGCTCGCCCAGGTCCACCATGTGCGCGCCGTGATAGCGCTCGCGCAGGCCGGCAGCCGTCCCAACGGCGACGATGCGCCCATCCGTGACGGTCACAGCCCCATTGGAAATGGGCGGCCCGCTCACCGGGAAGACATGGCGCGCGGTGTAGAGGGTAATAGCGCCATTAGGCATAGGTGATCACCGGTACCACTCAGGGAGCGTGAGTCCGGGCCGTTCGTCGTCCCAGGCCATCGAGCTGATTTTCCAGCCAGTTGGGGTCGCGATGAACTGGATGGAGATCACACCGCGACCATCAATTTCTGCCCCGCCGCTAATGCCGTGCTTCTCGTAGATGCTGAGCCGGTGGGCGATATTGCCGAATATCTCGGTAACTTCCGCGGTCTCAGCCTCCTTGAAGTGCAGCATCTCGCCCGAATCTGCCAACCGCTGGCGCGGCTCGATGAATTGCTGAATGGAGAAGACTTCGGGCAGGGGCCCACTATTCTTGATGATATATCCGCTCTCGACGAAGAGATCATACAGATCGGTGTAGGTTGGCCGTGCGCCTTCATCGAAAGAGACTGCCCGGAAAAACGCCGCCGTCAATGCATCTATCTCGCGCTTACTGCCTGGTTCGTCGCCGTCAATCTTCACCGTCCATCCCCGTTCTACGCACAGCACGCATCGAGGCTCCTCATTGCCAGGGAGAAACATAGTCGCGGTGCTGTCTCCTACCACTGCTTGCGTGGCGCCGATCTACTCGAACAGTTGCAGTATCTCGTAGCGGCTGTTGCGGACGGCGGGGCGGAAGCCGGCTTTGCGAATCTCGGCCTGAATCTGCTCGACCGTCATGCAGGTGCCGACATCGGCTCCGGCGGCGCTGACCACGTTCTCCTCCATCATCGTGCTGCCGAAGTCGTTCGCGCCACAGTGCAGCGCCTCGCGGGCAAGGTCGGCGCCCTGGGAGGGCCACGACGCGCTGATGTTCTCGAAGTTATCCAGCATGATGCGGGCGAACGCGACCATCCGCAGATACTCGTCGCCGCTGGCGCGCGTGCCGCCCATGGCGGTATGCTCCGGCTGGTAGCTCCAGACGATGAAGCTGGTGAAGCCGTTGCCGTTATAAGCGTGGCTCTCGTCCTGCAGGTCGCGCAGCCGCGTCAGGTGGAGCACGCGCTCTTCGATCTCCTCGTCGAAGCCAAAGACCATCGTCGCCGAGGTGGTCATCCCCTCGCGCTGGGCCAGCCGCTCCGCCTCGATCCAGCTTTCCCACGTCCCCTTGTGTGGCGCGATGCGGTTGCGCGTGCGGTTGTCCAGAATCTCCGCGCCGCCGCCCGGCAAGCCGTCCATTCCCGCCTCATGCAGCCGGTGCAGCACCCCGTCCAGTGGCATCTTCATGATGCGGGCGATGTTCCAGACCTCGACCGGTGAGAAGCCGTCAATCTGAATCTCCGGGAAATGCTCTTTGAGGTAGCGCAGCAGCCCCTCGTAGTAGTCAATTTTGAGGTAGGGATTGACGCCGCCCTGCAAGAGGACGCGCGAACCGCCCCAGGCGCGTAGCTCGGCCATCTTTTCGCCAATCTGCTCGTTGGTCAGCAGGTAGGCCTCGGAGCTGGCGGGCTTGCGGTAGAAGGCGCAGAAGCCGCAATCTACGATGCAGACGTTGGTGTAGTTGATGTTGCGATCTACCAGATAGGTGACGATGCCCTCGGGGTGGCGCTGCTGGCGGATGGCGTCGGCGGCGCGTTGCAGCTCGTCGGTCGTCGCCGTCTGATAGAGATGGATGCCCTCGTCGAGGCTGATGCGGCCACCGTTGATGGCGCGTTCGAGCAGCTCACTCGGGGTTGTCTTGATCGTTTGCATCGTTTGCATGGCTCAATACCTCAATTCAACCGCGGCTATTTATGCGGGCGCGGCGACCGCTTCGAGCACATCCATGAATGGGCTGACCGAGAAGACGGCTTTGCCTGGCCCAGCCTCGCCATAGCCTGGCGGCGGTGCGAGGCGGTGGCGCTGCATCGTCTCGCGGTAGACCTCGAGCAGCCGCAGGTGGTATTCCAGCGGTGCGCCCTCTGGATTGGCATCGCCCAGCGGTGTCATCGGCTCCGGACACCAGGTCGTGAACCGCGGCGTAATGCCCTTCGACATAAAGAACTCCAGCCCCTCGGCGGTCGAGCGGATCGCGTCCTCTACCTCAGTATAGCCGTAGGGCCGCGCCATCTCGACGCCCGCGACGAAGTTCGGGATGACACGCGCCGGGCCGAAGACCTCGCCTGCGTCCACAATACGTCGAATCCACTCGTCGCGGCCAATGTAGCGCGTCTTGCCGGGGCAGATCTTCGGGAAGAGATCAGGATCCCACACCTCATAGTTCGGGTGATAGATCTGCGCGCCCGCCTCCTTCAGTCGCCGGACGTCCGCGACGGGCCATGCCTGCGTCACCACCTTGCTGATCCAGCGGCCAGGGAAGCGGCTCTCGATGGCCTCGACGTACTGGGCATAGAACTCGACCTCGTTCTTGCCCTGCAGAGTGGAGGTCACGCTGCCTCCAGTGATCGTGTACGCCTGGCTCTCGCTGCCGCTGGCGTCGATGGCTTCGAGCGCGGCGATGATGTCCGCCACCGACTTGACGCCGGTATAGGGCCGGCCCTCCTGGATTTGCTGGCGGTAGTTGTTGTTGATGTCGCAGAACTGGCACTCTTCCTTCGCGCCGAAATACTGGCAGACGCGGAAGACGGTTAGATAGAGCAGATAGCCCCACTCGATGGTCGGCGCGATCTCGGCAACCGGGCGGTCATCTGGCAGCTTCGCCCGGTAGTAGGGCGGCAGGTCGTGCAGGCCTACCTCGGCGACTGGCTCGCCGTCGATGTGCAGCCAGAGCGCGCCGTCGTGCGGAGCGACGCGATACGGCGAGGCGGGATTCAGCCGCGTGGAGACGATAGTGCGGCGCAGATTCCAGCGCCCGCCGGATAGCGCGATCTCTTCCGGCGCGTGCCACTTCTGTGTCTCGTCGAGTTGCTTCTGGCGTACCATGTCGAACGAGAAGATAAAGTAAGATTTGGGCTGATGCTCCCGCGCCGCATGCTCGCCATCCCCGGCGGGCCGAATGAGCGCGCCCTCATCGAATGAGATGCCTGTGCGCAGCAGGTCAGCCTTCAGCACCGCCTCGCGCGGCAGGGTCTCGTGGCGGGCGAATTGCCCCTCCAGCGTGTCCAGTTGTCGCATCGCTCTTGCCTTCTACCCTCTGACGCGGGCGGTTAAAACCGCGCCTCAATGGCCTGCGGCCACGAAGTCCGCATGCGCGGACTAAGATGCACCGATAAATCGGACGTTCGACCAGCGAAAATCAGGCACGGCCATTTCCAGGAAGTGGCGCAGGCCTTCTAGATCGCTCGGCCCCAGGTCGTAGTCTAATAATCGCAGGTAGCGCGCGCAGACCGCTTGTGGCAGGTCGAGCCGCGCCGCCGCCTCTTGCGCCAGCCGGTCCAGATCGGCGATTCCGCGCGCTCTGGAGTCATGGAGCAGCTGCGCCACCTCGCTGGTGGCGATAGCCTCCGCCCGCTCGGCGCGCGCCGCCCAGACCGAGAAACAGAACGGCAGCCTCGTCCACGCCTGCCACTCGGTCGCCAGGTCGAAGACGTGCGGCTGGCCTCGCCCCGCGACGGCACGGCGCAGGTAGCCCTCGCGCAAGGCGATGTCGCCAATCAGCAGTGCGGCGTCGTGCTCGGCAAGCATCACGTCGAGGTCGGGCGGCTGCGTCACATAGCGTGGCTGGATGCCATAGCGCCGCTCCGCGAGTAGTCTGACCAGCGCCACCGAGGTCGCCGAATGGTCGGTCAGGGCGATGCTGCGGCCATCGAGCGCGCGCCAGTCGTCGTGCCAGGAGAAGAGCAGCACGCTCTCCACCGCGCCGTGCGCCGCGACCGAGAGGTGCGGGATCAGCAGCCAGTCGCCCGCATGCTCGCCAAAGGCAACGCTCGAAACATTTGAGACGTCAATTGCGGCTGAGAGCAGCGCCTGGTTCATCTGTGCGGGCGTGCCTGCCACTGTCTTAATACTAGGGGTGTCGCCCTTCGCTATCTGGCCCAGCAACCAGTCGTAGACCGGCACGCAGTTGAGGTAGTCGATCACGCCCAGGCGCACGGGCAGCGTCTGGTGGACATTGGTCAGCGCGGTGGTTGCTGTCTCATGCGCCATGCCGCGCGCTCCTTTCCAGGTCTGGGAGCGCCACCCCAACGGAGCGCAGCAACAGTGAGCGTAAGGTAGGCAGCGTGTCTTCGAGCCGCTCTGGTTGTCCCATGGCCAGCCAGCGCACGACGATCTCGTTGATCGCGCCGAACCATGCCCAGGAGATGAGCGTTGTGTCCTGCGGCGCAATCGCGCCCGCTGCGACGGCGCGGTCGAGGTGCGTCTGAATCATGCCCGCGAAGCGCCCACGGGTGTGCATAAGCTTCTCGTCGAAGCCATGGCCAAGGCCCACCGCCTCGATCAGCAGGATTTTGCTGAGTTGGCGATGGCGTCCAAACGTTTCGAGGACGGTCCGCAGCGCCGCGTCCAGTTGGGCCACGGGATCGGTCTCTCCTGCGATGGCGCGATCGATGGCGGCGGTGAGCTTTGGCACAAGCTTATCCACCAGCGCAAGGAAGATGGCCTGTTTATTGAGGAAGTGGAAGTAGAAGCCGCCCTTGGAGCTATCCGACGCGCGGATGATGTCATCCACCACCGTGCCGTGATAGCCCTTCTCGGCAAAGACCTGTTCCGCCGCATCGAGCAAGCGCTGACGGGTCGCGTCTTTGTCGCGGGTCGCGTGCTGACCTGACGTGCGCGCCTGTCCGCTCGTCGCGGTCTCGTTTTCGTCCATATCGCATCTCCGTCGGCGCGCGGATTACGTACCGACGTGCCGGTCTGTTAGCATCCACCCATGATTGTAGGAGGCGGTATGGAGCGGCGTCAAGCGATGGAGAGCGCGGAAGCGCAGAGGCTGGCGAGACGGGTGTGATGAAACGACGCCGACCGAGATGGGGCGTCGGGAAGTGGCTGGAAAACACACAGAACCAGAGAGGGCAGCGTTCAACCAATGAGGCTGCCATTTCTGGTTCCGGTGCGCAAGCTCGCGCGTGGCTGCTGGTGTGGTCGTGCCGCACTCGCTGCCCTGGTGGCGCTAATGCCAGATCGAGCGTGGGAAGTGATTCGCGGTATGAAGGTAGCCGTCTTCATCCGCCTCGATCAGCAGCTTATGGATCAGCACGACATCCGCCTCTGGTAGCCCGCCACTGGCAGGCTGCACGCAGAGCCGTTCGCTCACACGGTCGTGCTCGATCACCAGCACCTGGCCCGGCCCGCGTGGAATGCGGTAGGTTCTGCCTGGATGCAATGCGCTGCTGAGATCCAGGTAGCCCGAGTCGCAGAGTTGGTGATACTGAACTGGTGTGAGTTGATCGTGCAACAGCATCTCCGCCGTGCGCTCAGCGGGCACTGGCCACCACTTCTGCATGCGCAGCCAGGGCCACATGCGCGCGCTGAGCGTTGGCCACGACCAGAGCATCAGCACGAACTTACCCACCAGAATCAGGATAATGGTGGTAACTGCGACCGCGCCAAGTGTGTCACTGAGCGAGTTCATAGCGTCAGCCGCCGACGACTCGCGGAATCATGACGATTTCCTGAGCCTCGGGGTCAAATCGGTCGATTCGCTCGGCTGGCTTGCCCGGCGCAACCTTGACGGCGGTGGCGCCTTTCTCGCGCTGCTCGGCGAAGATGCGCTCGGCCTCTTTGACAGCCGCGACAGCTTCGGGATCTCCGACCTCTACCGCGTTTCGCTCCCACGTGTACCGATCATCTCCACGGTGTGAGAGCACTCGTAACACTCCCATGACACATACCTCCTCATTGCTCTAGCAAAGGCAAAGCGCCTGAGCTATTCCAAACTGAGTGGCTGGTCCGGTGGCGGGCCATCTGATGATTCCGCGGTCTGCAAGCAGAGTCTGGGCCATAGCCAGCCCAACTACCTACGATGGCCGTGTGTACGGATGATGAGAAATGAGAACGCTTCAACACGACGCGTAAACATACGCGACGCGCTGTGATCCTTGCGAATCCTCACAATTCGAGTATGGCACGTCAGATGCCATTGTGCAAGGCCCAGCAATAACTCGCGCCCCGCTTACGCGCATGACGTCGGTGCACTACGGCCAACGTCGGAGCTCCGCCAGACGAGTATATTACTCCCGTCTCATGGGTCTCTAGTGGGCCTTACGTTCGCAGGATACGTACCACAAGCCGTGGGTTTGCTCTGCGAACTCTCAAAGTGGCTCATCTGCCACGCGCGGGCATGCCGCGGCGGGCCATCGCATGCAGGTCGCGCTCGAATCCACGCGCCGCCAACCACTCGCGGGTCATGCCGGTCACGACGACCGGGCGCTGCCGCAACTCAGTGATGGTGGCTGCTCCGGTCAGTTGCATGGCCACGCGCAGCTCCGCCAGGAACTGGTCGAGGAAGGCGCGCACCGCCTCCAGCCCCTCGCTCGCCGCCTTCAGGAAGGGGAAGCCCATGCCGATGAGCGTGGCTCCGAGCGCCAGCGCCCGCGCGGCGTCCAGCCCCGAGCGCACGCCGCCGGTGGAGATCACCGGCAGGCCGGGAGCGCCAAGGCGCGTCTCGACGACGGCGATGGGCGTGGCGATGCCCCAGGCGCGGAAGAGCTGGCCGATGCGGGCCGTCGTATCATCACCGCGAGACTGCGCGCGGACGCTTTCCATCGCGGCCATGCTGCTGCCGCCAGCGCCGCCGACGTCGATTGCCGCGACGCCCGCCGCCTTGAGCGCGTGCGCCTGCTCGTAGCTGATGCCCGCGCCTGTCTCTTTGGCGATGACTGGCACGCCCACCTCGGCCGCGATCTGGCGCAACGCTGCGAGACTGCCACGAGCGCGACGGTCGCCCTCTGGCTGCGCCGCTTCCTGCAGATAGTTGAGGTGGATAGCCAGCGCCCGCGCGCCGATCATCTCGACCGCACGTTGCGCGTCCGTCACTGTGAAGGCGGGATGGCGCTTCTGCGCGATCAGTTGGGGCGCGCCGACATTGGCGATCAGAAAGGCGCTTGGCGCGGCGGCCCGAACGACCGCATAGGTCGCGGCAAGCTCGGGCGTCACCAGCGCGGCCCGCTGGCTGCCAACGCCCATTGCCAGACCGTATTCATACGCGATAGTCGCCAGTCGCTCGTTGATGGTGGCGACATCGGGATGGCCGCCAGTGAGTGATGAGATGAAGATGGGGTAGCGCAGGCGGCTCCCCAGGAACTCGACCGAGGTATCAATCTCGTCCAGGTCAACCTCAGGCAGCGCGCGATGCACCAGCCGCACGTCGGCCCACGTCGCCTGCTGCGGCGCGGCGATGTCGTTTTCGAGCGCGATGGTGACATGTTCGATTTTCCGCTGCTTCACCTCGTCTGACATGGAATGCTCGCTCGCTTCCGATATCAGCCATTTCCTGGCCACATATTAGCTGCCATCAGTAGCGCGCGTCGGGCAAGCTCGCGCGCAAGCTGCACTTTGTACTGGTTGTGCGCGAGCGGCGATGCACCCTGAACGGCCAGTTCCGCCGCCTGAGCGGCCAGCGCTGGTGTGAGCGGCTGCCCTTCGAGCAGCGCCTCGGCTGCCGTGACCCGCCACGGCACATTGGCGACGCCACCCAGCACCAGCCGCGCGTTGGTTACTTTGCCACTGTCCTCTAGCGTCAGTTGCGCCGCCGCGCTGGCCAGCGCAAACGCCCACGCGCGTCTATCCATCGCTTTGAGATACACCCCATGAGCAGTTTGAGATTGCGCCGGAATGCGAATCTCTGTGAGCAGCTCGCCGGGGCGGAGGCGATACTCGATGCGCTCGTCGGCCGTGGGCGGCGCCAGCAACTCGGCGACAAGCAACGTGCGCGCGCCGGATGCGCTCTCCAGGGTGACGGTGGCGTCGAGAGCGACCAGCGCCGGAGCCAGATCGGATGGGTGCGCCGAGCGACATGGCCCCTGCTCGAAGATGGCGGCGTACTTATTCTCGCCGTTGCGCACATAGCACGTCTCGCCGCCCTTGAGCCAGCAGTCGAACGGGCCGCGAAAATACCAGCAGCGGCTGCGTTGCAGCAGGTTGCCGCCTACGGTCGCCATCGCGCGGAGCTGCGAGGTGGCGGCGTCCGCCACCGACTGCGCCAGGATGGGCAGCCGCTCGGCCAGCTCGGCGCTCCGCTCGATCTCGGCAAGCGTCGTTAGCGCGCCGATGCGCAGGCTGCCATCAGCCTCGAAGGAGAGATGGCGCAGCGCCCGCGCGGGCTTGATGTCGATCAGCCGGTCCACCGTCACCAGATTGTCTTTGAGCAGCGGCAGGAGGTCGGTTCCTCCCGCGATCAGGCGTGTGCTGCCGTCGTCAACAGTGGCGAGCGCGGCGATGGCGTCGTCACTGGCCTGAACGGTGAGGTGCTCGAATGGTCGCATGGGCTACACTCCTTGTCCAGCGTTGGCTAGCATATCCAGCACGCGATCAGGCGTCAGCGGCAGCCGCGTGACGGTGTGCCCCAGCGCGTGGCCGACGGCGTTGGCGATGGCGCCGGGCGTCGGGATGATCGGCGGCTCGCCCGCGCCCAGCACGCCCAGCGTATTGGCGACTTCAAGTGGCTCATTGAGTAAGACGATATCTATCTCCGGGATATCGCGGATGGTCGGAGCCTTGTAGTCGCCCAGGTTCGGATTCATCACCATCCCCAGCCGCTCGTCCACGATGCGCTGCTCGGTGAGCGCGAAGCCCATGCCCTGGATGACGCCGCCCTCGATCTGGCTGCTGAAGGTCAGCGGGTTAACGATGCGCCCGCAGTCGTGCACCGCGACGATGCGCAGCACGCGCACCGCGCCCGTGCCGATATCCACCTCGACCTCGGCAAACTGCGCGCCGAAAGTCCGCACGGTCACGTCTTCGGCGTTGGGGCCGCGCATGCCTTTCGCCGTAATCTCGTGGCCATCCAGTTGTTCGAGAAAGGTGCTGACGCTGCCCATCTCACTGCCGGTCTCGCGGTTGAAGACCGTCGCGTTGCGGATTTCGAGCGCGTCGGCTGGCGCCTCGGCAAGATGGCCGATGATCTCCAGCATCTCTTTCCGCGCCTCGGTCGCGGCCATGCGGACGGCCGGGCCGACCGAGGCCAGGGTCATGCTGCCGCCGCTGCCGGGGGAGAAGACGCCGTACGCCGTCTCGCCCAGCTCGACCCGCACCCGGTCCAGCGGATAGCTCAGCTCCTCGGCGGCAATCTGCGCCAGCACGGTGCGTGTGCCGGTGCCGATATCCTGCGTCCCAGTGATGATGACGGCGGTGCCATCGGGCAGGAGCTTGGCGATAGCCTGCGCTGGCGGCCCGCCGTCGCCGCCCCAGAACTGGCTGGCCATGCCGATGCCGCGGCGCAGGTGACCGTCGCGGCCAGCGGGGAAGCGCCGGTTGTCGTCGTCGCGCGTCGCCCAGTCGATGCGTTCCGCCCCGATACGGTAGCATTCATGCAGCAGGTTGCGCGCATAGGGGCGGTCGAGCAATTGATAGCGTTCCGCGAAGTTCTTGCGCCGCAGCTCCAGCGGGTCCATGCTCAACTTTGCGGCGAGGGCGTCCATCGCCACCTCAAGCCCGGCCATACCCTCCACTACGCCGGGCGCGCGGAATGCGGCGAGCGTGCCGAGATTGGTGCGGGCAGGGCGGTCGGTGGTGCGGACGTTAGCGCACTGATAAAGCTCCTTCGCGGGCAGCGTCACCGGGGAGGCCCAGCTGCCATTCGCGCCGACATTGTGCACGACGTCGAGGTCGAGCGCGGTCAGCGTGCCGTCCTCCACCGCGCCGAGCCGGTAGGACTGGATGCTGGGAGGGCGGTTGCCCGCGTCGAGATTCTCTTCGGTGCGGTCGAGCAGGTATTTGACGGGCAGCCCAAGTTGGCGTGAGGCGTAGGCGGCCAGCAGTCCCGTCCGGTGCGCGCCGAACTTGCTGCCGAAGCCGCCGCCCATGAACCGGGTGATGACTTGGACGGCGGTGAGCGGCAGCCCCAACGCCTGGGCGACCTGCTGGCGCGAGCCGTAGACATCCTGCGTGGAGAGCCAGACGATGAGGCGCGAGCCATCCCAGGAGGCGACGCCGCCGTGTGTCTCCAGCGCGTTGTGCAGCGCGGCGGGCGTTTCTAGCCGGGTCTCCACGGTGACGGAGGCCGTGGCGAGCGCAGCGTCGGCATCACCCCGCTGGTAGACGGCGGGAAACTCGTCCGAGATGGTGTTCGATGGGCGCGTCGTGTTGACCTGAGGGGCGCCGTCGGCCAGGGCGGCCTCCGGATTGACGACGAACGGCAGCGGCTCATAGGTCACGTCAATCACTCGGACGGCCTCGCGTGCCTGCTCCGGGGTCTCGGCGACGACCAGCGCCACCAGGTCGCCGTGATAGAGCATCTCTGAGCCGAAGATGGGCAGCCCGGAGGAGGGATTGGTAAAGTCGCCTGAATTGAGATGGGAGAAGATGGCGCGCACCCCTGGCATTGCCTCGGCGCGCGCGGTATCCAGCCCGCTGATGCGCGCGTGCGGGCGGCTTGAGCGCAGGCCAGCCGCGGTCAGCAGGCCGGGCAGCGCAACGTCGATGCTGTATTCGGCAGCGCCGGTGACACGCTCGCGGGCGTCTACGCGCGGGGTAGGCTTACCGACGACCTGAAGCTGCGCCTCTGGCCCCCAGACGGGTGGTTCCTCACCCTCCAGCACGACGCGCTTCTCTTCAACCTGTCCCTCGAATTCGAGATGCGTTGTGACAATGCGAATTGGCATTACAGAAGCCCTCTCCCCTAACCCCTCCCCAGCGCGGGGAGGGAAGCCAGGTATGGTGTTTGCGTCAGGATGGGCGGCCTGCCAGGGCGCGGGCGGCGGCTAGAATCTTGGGATAGGCGCCGCAGCGGCAGAGATTGCCAGACATGGCGCGCTCGATCTCCTCATCGGATGGCTGCGCGTTGCGGAGTAGCAGCGCCTTGAGCGCGAGAACCTGTCCCGGCGTGCAGTAACCGCATTGCAGCGCGTCGTGCTCGATGAACGCCTGTTGCACCGGGTCGAGCGCGTCGTCGTGGGCCAGCCCTTCGATGGTGGTGATGGCGTGTCCCTGGCACTCGATGGCCAGCAGCAGGCAGCTATAGACCGCCTCGCCATCCAGCAGGATGGTGCATGCGCCACACTGACCCATGTTGCAGCCCGGCTTGGCGCCCGTCAGGTGCAGGTCTTCGCGCAGGGCGTCCAGCAGCGTGCGGCGCGGCTCCACGCTCAGCGCACAGACGCGTCCGTTGATGGTCAACTCTATCGGTGTTCGCGACGTGGCGGAAGGTGATGGCGAAGAAGGCGAGGTCATCGAAGTCATCGAATGCCAGCCTGCCTTTCATGGATAAATCTAAGTGAATCGCGCAGACAGCGGCGGTCGTCGCATCGTGCGGCGCCAAAGCTTTATAGGCTTCAGGGAATGTAGCACAGGGCGGCGGTGTTCCGCAAACAGCCTATTCTCCCACGCGCTTGACGTTCCCGGACGCGCGCCGGTATAGTGCCAGCGCGGCTGCCTGACTGTGGGGCATGGATGCCGCATACGAGAAGACACCGAAACTAAGCGCAAGATGATGCCGAGAAGATGCGAGGAGTGGACGTGCGGGAGTTTAATCGCCGAGAGATGGCCGCCGCCAAGAGTCGCCGCGCCTCCCCAGCGGAGCTGCGCGAGGCGCGCGAACGGCTGAAGGAAATTGACGCGGAACTTCAGCAGATGGAGCTGCTTCCCGAGACGAAGAATGGCGAGGAACGCGAGCAGCGCTATGAGCGTGTCTTGCGGCTGCGCGCCATGCGGGATGAGTTCGCGCGCAAAGTTCCGCCGCTGAAGGCGAACCATCCCAATGGCATCTTGCTCTCGCTCTTTATGATTGTCGCCTCGGTGCTGGTCTGCGGCGTCTGTGGTGGCGGCTCGTTCTATCTGCTGCGCTACATCACCCAGAAGCCAGACCCCACCGCGACCAGCAGCGGCTTCTGGGATGACATGAAGGCCCAGAATTACATTGACCTCCACGAGAACCTACTTACCTCCATTCTGCGCGTGCAGCGTAACTCAGACGTCTTTGTCACCGACGCCAAAACCGCCGACGATCTCTATGGCAAAGTGACCGATGCGCAGTTGATCGGCGTGCCAGACAACGCGAGCCAGTCGAACGATGTGAAGCTGACCTACACGGTGACGCGCGGCTCGAAGGTGAAGTACAACGTAACGCTCGAATTGCAGTTTATTTCGGCGTCCAACTCCTGGGGTGTCAGCGATTTCGGCGATACCTTCGCGCCGACCGGACCGGGCGTGCCGAACATCCAGCCGACGCCGACGATCAACCCGGATGTGACGCCATCGCCCACGCCGGTCTCCAGCACCGGCAGCGGGCCACTCGCCTGGGCAGGGCGTAGAGCCGGAAGCTGAGACGAGCGCTTAGAGCAGATGGGCCATTTGCTCGGCCCACACCATCATTGGTTCCCAGCCAGAGCCGTGCATCTTATACGACCACCATGCGGAAAGCACTGCTTGCGCCATACTCCATGCCAGAATACGCTGGCGCTCGAAACCCAACGCTTCAGCCAGCAGCGTTGCGCGCCGAAGCAGCAACTGCTCGGGGTGCGGCCGCGAAAACACCTCAGGCGCCGGGTTGCGCATCAAAGAGCCTACCTCATAGACGGGTTCGCCCGCGACGCCTTTGGGGTCGAGCGCCAGCCAGGGCGCCCGCTCGGCTGAGAGAATGTTCTGGTGGTGCAGGTCGCCATGGAGTAGCACAGGCGGAGCAGACGACGCCAACAGGTCGTCGAATAGACGCTCGGCCTGCTCGACGAGACGCGCGGTGAATGGGCCGGTAGCGCCGTCGAATGTGGCGCGCAATTGCGCGAAACCCTTCCCCCAGTCTGCGACGGATGGAAACCGATGGTCGGCTAGCAGAGGTCGCCAGAGCGCGGACATTACCTGCGCGGCAATACTGGTCGCCTCGTCGTCATCCGCGACATCGGTTAGCGGCCTTCCCGGGTGTAACCGCTCGATCAGCATCACACCCCGGTCCGTGTCAGCGCGCAGTATTTCGACGATGCCATGGCCGCCGAAAAACCGCAGCGCATCTTCTTCCTGTTGGCGCTCCTCGTTGGGTACTCCTGCCTTGAGTACGGCGTGATGACCATCGGCAAGGATAACCGGGGCGACGTAGTTGTAGTTGAGCGGTGTGAAATGCGGCTCAAACGTCAGATTCCATCGCTGAGCGCAGTCATCCAGGAGCGCGGGCAGGTTTGCCAGCCACTCGGTGCCATCCTCACCAAAGATATCGATGATGGCCCTGGTGAAGTCTTTGGGAAGTCTGAGCTCGGGCATAGTGTCATACCTTTCACGTCCGCCCCTCGGTCCGCTACTCGTCTGGCGCTATCCCTGGGCCGACGCTGACCTACGCGCCAGCGATTCCGCGTATTGCAGCTCATAGAGGCGCTTGTAGTAGCCGTTGCGTGCCAGCAGCGACTCGTGCGTGCCGTCCTCGACGATATGCCCTTTGTGCAGCACGACGATGCGGTCCACGTTGCGGATGGTGGAGAGGCGGTGCGCGATGATGACCGACGTGCGCCCGCGCATCAGCTTCTCCAGCGCGTCCTGAATCAGCGCCTCGGTCTCGGTGTCCACACTGCTGGTCGCTTCGTCCAGAATCAGCAGAATCTCGGGGTTGAAGGCGATAGCGCGCGCGAAGGCGAGGAGCTGGCGCTGGCCCGCCGAGAAGCCTGCCCCGCGCTCCAGCACCGGCTCATCGTATTGCCGCGGCAGCCGCTCGATGAACTTTGCCGCATTGACGAAGCGCGCCGCCTCGCGGATGCGCTCATCGCTGATGCCCTGCTCGTGTAGACGGATGTTGCTGGCGACGGTGCCAGAGAAGATGAAAGGGTCCTGCAGCACCGCTCCGACGTGTCGCCGCAGGTCGGCCTGGGCCAGATCGCGCACGTTGTGGCCATCCACCAGCACCTCGCCGCGCTGCACGTCGTAAAAGCGCGAGATGAGGCTGATGAGCGAGGTCTTGCCTGCGCCGGTCGCGCCGACGAAGGCGACGCTCTCGCCGGAGAGAATCTTGAACGAGATGCCCTTGAGTACCCACTCGCCGGGATTATAGGCGAACCAGACATCGCGGAACTCCACCTCGCCGCGCACGTGTTCGAGCGGCAGCGGCTTCTCGGGATCCTGCACCGTCACCGGCTCGTCGAGCACGCGGAAGATGCGCTCGGAGCTGGCCATCGCCGACTGGAGCACGGTGTATTTGTCCGCCATGTCGCGCAGGGGCAGGAAGAAGCGGTCAACGTATTGCAGGAACGCGACGAGCGCGCCCAGCGAGAGCGCCCCCGCCAGCACCTGTCCGCCGCCGACGCGGACGATGAGCGCGGTGGCCACCGCGGCAAAGAGACCAACGACGGGAAAGAAAAGCGAGAAGTAGAGGAGCGAGCGCAGGGACGCGCGGCGATAGTCCAGGTTGAGCGTGTCGAAATACTGGTAGTTGCGCCTCTCGCGATTGAAGAGCTGGACAATCTGCGTGCCGGAGATATTCTCGGCGATATTGGCGTTGATGCGCGCCAGCCGCACCCGGATCGCGCGGAAGTTGTCGCGCATGGCCCGCTGGAAGTACGCCGTCGCCAGCATCAACGGCGGGATGACGACGAAGACGACCAGCGCCAGCAGCCAGTTCTCGAAGAGCAAGATGATGACGATGCCGACCAGCGAGAAGACGTCGCCGATGAGCGAGATGGCGCCCGAGGTGAAGAGGTCGTTGAGGGCGTCCACATCGTTGGTGATGCGCGTCATCAACCGACCCACCGGATTGTGGTCGAAGAACGAGAGCGAGAGGTTTTGCAGGTGCTCGAACATCTTCGAGCGCATATCGTACATGATGCGCTGGCCGACGATGCTCAGCAGAAAGTTCTGGTAGTAGCGCAGGCCAAACCCGGCGACCAGCACCAGCAGATAGATCAGGCTCATGACGAAGACGCCATTGGCGCGGTCGGTGGGTGAGAGACCGGTATTCTGGGTCGGCACGATGAAGCGGTCGATGGCGACCTGCGTCACGAGTGGCGCGAGCAGATCGACGCCCGATGCCAACAGGATGAGCGCCAGGGTGAAGAGAAAGGTGAAGCGGTACGGGTGGACGAACGCCCAGAGCCGCCGGACCAGCCGGGCGTCATACGCCTTACCGAGAATCTCATCCTCCTGAAAGAATGCCTGAGCCATCTATCCTCCCTCAATCCCCGCCAGCCTGCCGGGCCGCGCTGCTATCGGGGATATCCACCAGTGCTTCATCCTCTTCGCCGTTGAGACCCCGCCCATCGCCATTGCCTTCGTCCAGCTCCTCGCCCAGCAGCTGCTGCCGATACATATCGGCGTAGAGACCATCCAGGGCGAGCAGTTGCTCGTGGGAGCCGCGTTCGATGATCCGTCCGTCGTCCAGCACGATAATCTGATCGAGGTCTTTGACCGTTGAGATGCGGTGCGCGATCACGACCGACGTCCGCCCTTCCATCACCTTGCGCAACCCACGGAGGATCGCCGCCTCGGTGTTGGTGTCCACGCTCGACATCGCATCATCCAGAATGAGGATAAGCGGATTCTTGGCGACGGCGCGGGCGATGCCGGTGCGCTGCTTCTGGCCGCCGGAGAGCGTCACGCCGCGCTCGCCCAGCAGCGTTTGCATCCCCTGCGGGAAGTCCATAATATCCTTGCCCAGCTGCGAGATATCGATGGCGTATTCCAGCTGCTGCTCGTCCAGTTCCTCCAGTCCAAAGCCGACGTTCTCCTTGATGGAGAGCGAGAAGAGGAAGTTTTCCTGCGGCACATAGCCGATGGCCGCGCGCAGCTTCACCAATGGGATAGAGCGGATATCCTGGCCGTCGATCAGGATCGCGCCGCCAGACACGTCGAAGACGCGGGCCAGCCCATTGACGAGGCTCGACTTCCCGGCGCCCGTTGGTCCGACGATGCCGAGCGAGGAGCCAGCGGGCACACGCAGGTTGATATCGTGCAGCACCTCGACGTCCTGATAGGCAAGCGCGACGTGGCGGAACTCGATCTCGCCGTGCGTCGGCGTCGCATTGGGATCGGTCGCCTCAGTGTCGCGGATAACCGGGAGAGCGGTGCGCACCTCCTGGATGCGGGCCGTCGAGGCGGCGCCCTGCTGCAGCAGATTGACCGTCCAGCCGAGCGCGATCATCGGCCAGGCGAGGGCGGCGAGATACGTGTTGAAGCGTACCAGCGTGCCCAGCGTGATGCGCCCTTCGATGACATCGATGCCGCCGCGCCAGAGCAGAATGGCGACAGCCAGCCCAGAGAGGAAGTACATGGCGGGCCAGAGCAGCGAGTCGATCCGCGCGAAGTTGATGCTGCGGCGGACGTACTCCTCGTTGATCGTGTTGAACACCGCCAGCTCGTGCGGTTCCTGCGCGTAGGCCTTGACGACGCGGATACCCGAGAAGTTCTCCTGCGCCCGTGCCGAGACCTCGCCGAACTGGTCCTGCACCTGGCGGAAGCGGACGCGGATGACACGCCCGACGACGAAGAAAAAGACCGAGAGCAGCGGCATGACGGTCAGTGAGTAGAGCGTGAGACGCGCATCGATGCTCAGCATGGCGATGGCGGTGACGGTGAGCGCAACAGTGGTGTTGCAAAGATTGCTGATGCCGGGGCCAAGCATCATGCGCACGGCGCTCAGGTCGTTGGTGGCGCGGGCAACCAGGTCGCCGATCTTGCGCTGCTGGAAGTAGGCGAGATCCAGCTGCTGAAAGTGTTTGAAGAGGTCGCCGCGCATCTCATACTCGATGTGGCGCGAGACGCTATTGATGACGTAACGGCTGGCGAACTGAAAGACTCCGGCGATGATGCCCAGGCCAATGATGAGCAGCGCGTAGCGGGTGAGGACCGCGGCATCCTCGTGCTGGCTCAGGCTGTCGATGGCCTGTTGCAGCAGCAGCGGCGGCAGCAGAATGATCAGATTGGCGATGATAATAAGCACGCCACCCGCCAGGAGCACGTACTTGTGACGGAGGAGGTAGACCGAGACGGCACGCAGAGTTGACATACTCTCAGCGTAACACAAAACACCGGGCGGCGAAAAGCCATAGTAGAGATAGGTGTGATAGCCATCTAACCTATGCGAGCGGCCACTGTGCCGGGCTGGAGCGTTGCAAACGGGCTTTTGGAGGGCCTCAAACGTGCGATGGTTAGATCGAAATTTCCCCCAGAAATCTCATCAGCCGGTGCCATTCGAGATCGTCATCAGCAGATGATGCGCGGTGGTGCTCAGACCAGTGACGGTGGAACCCGGCGGCAGCAGGTTTGCCATCGTCTGCGCAAGCTTCGTGTTGATCGGCTGTTCGAGCGCCGTCGTGATGGCGGCTGGCAGTGGCAGCCCGCCGACCTGGGCGCTGACAAAGTGGATGGTTGGCTGCCCCGACTCCAATTGCAGCTGCGCCGTGGCGGCAAGCGGAGCGCTTATGGGAAACTGGCCGCTGGTTGTCGCCGAGAGCTGTATCTGGTCGCCCGGCAGAATCTCCGCCTGGATATTGCTCAGGTGAATGGGCAGCGTGCTGCTGCTCATCGCGTCGCTCAGGAGGTGAGTGAGATAGACGTCATCCAGGGAGATGCCCAGCTCGCCGCTTGCATCGCCCGTGTCAGGTGATGCGACCTGCGGGCGCGGGGCCAGCACAAAGAGGCCAAGCAGCGTCGCCAGCACGCCGATCACCAGTCCGATCAGCAGCCCACCACAGCCCCAGACCTTCGGGCGTGACGCCAGCGGCCCTGTATCTCTGCCTGTTCGCCGCAAATAATCCATCATGCGCGACCTAATCCAACCGATGCGAGAACGATACATGGCTATCACTGGCCCATCCCGCAATTCCGCGGCCACGAATCAAACCGCCACTGTGAGCGAAGCCTTCTGCATTGCACTGTGCAACATGCACAGTGATCGGGACGATACTTCTGGCGTATCGTCGTTCCGCTCCCGCTAGCTCCCAGGCTATACTGGTGACAGCGAAATTGATTTGTGCAGTGTGCGCAATGTTGATGCAGTGGGGGCGCATAGGCCCCATCATATCGTACCGCTATGTTCAGAAAGCACGCGGAGAAACAGATGACGAGAACGCCGGAAGATGTGCTGCGCATGGCCCGCGAGCATGGGGCCCGCATGATTGACCTGAAGTTCACCGATGTCCCTGGCACGTGGCAGCATTTCAGCATCCCCACCCGTGCGATTAATGCCTCCTCCTTCGAGGAGGGTATCGGTTTCGACGGCTCCAGCATCCGGGGTTTTCAGGAGATCAACGAGAGCGATATGCTCCTCCTCCCCGATCCTACCACCGCTATCATGGATCCCTTCACCGCTGAGCCAACCCTCAGCCTTGTCTGCGACGTGACCCAGCCCGGTGCGGCGCGCGAACCGTATTCCCGCGACCCCCGCTACATCGCCCGCAAGGCGGAAGAGTATCTGAAGTCGTCTGGTATTGCCGATACCGCCTATTTTGGCCCGGAGGCGGAGTTCTTCGTCTTCGACGACGTCAAGTATCGCTCGACGCAGAATGAGCAATGGGCCGTGGTAGACAGCGATGAGGCCCACTGGAACTCCGGCCGCAACGGCACGGCGAACCTCGGCCACCGCAACCGCCCCAAGGAGGGCTACTTCCCCGTCGCGCCCAACGATACGCTGCAAGACCTGCGCACGGCGATGGTGCTACTGATGGAGGACTGCGGCATCGATGTCGAGGCGCAGCATCACGAGGTAGCCGCTGGCGGGCAGTGCGAGATTGACATGCGCTTCGATTCGCTGCTGACGATGGCCGACCGCGTCATGCTCTACAAATACATCGTCAAGAATGTGGCACGGCGTGCGGGCAAGACGGCGACCTTCATGCCGAAGCCGGTCTTTGGCGACAACGGCTCCGGCATGCACGTGCACATGAGCCTGTGGAAGGATGAGCGGCCGCTCTTCGCCGATGTCGAGGGCTACGCGGGCGTCTCTGAGATGGCGCGGATGTTCATTGGCGGACTGCTGACCCATGCCCCGGCGGTACTGGCGCTGGCGGCTCCCAGCACGAACAGCTACCGTCGCCTGGTGCCGGGCTATGAGGCGCCCGTCAACCTGGTCTACTCGCAGCGCAATCGCTCGGCGGCGGTGCGCATCCCGATGTATTCGGATAGCCCGAAGGCCAAGCGCGTCGAGTTCCGGCCTCCCGACCCCACCTGCAATCCCTACCTGACCTTCTCTGCCCTGCTGATGGCTGGCCTGGATGGCATCAAGCGCGGCATTCTGCCCGAGGAAAACGGTCTGGGGCCGGTTGACCGCAACATCTATGAGATGTGCGCCGAGGAGAAGCAGGACATCAAGTCGGTGCCCGGCTCGCTGGATGACGCGCTGGACGCCCTGGAGCGCGACCACGAGTTCCTGCTGGCGGGCGATGTCTTCACGACCGACCTGATCGGCAAGTACGTCGAGTTGAAGCGTGCGCAGGCCGCCGAGGTGCGCCTCCGCCCGTCGCCGCTGGAGTTCGCGCTCTACTACGACGCCTAATCCGCCCTAGCCAGCTCGGGAATATCCCCAATTCGCAGCACCCCGATATCGGCGAGCAATCGCCGGTTCGGGGCGCCTATTTTATGCCCGTGTATTGCATGTACATAGCGAACGGATCCCCACATGACGGACACCGACCGGCTAGCTTCAGCAATCATCACGCCGGAGCGCCCAGACACTGCCGACGCTATCCTTCTCATCACCGAGCTTGAAGCGCAGCTTGACCCGCTTTATCCACGCGAGAGCCGCCATGGGCTGAGTGTTGGACAGTTGCTGGCGCAGGATGTGGCATTTTTCCTGCTGCGCTCGGATGGAGAACCAGCCGGTTGTGGCGGCGTCAAGTTCTTCGGCGGCGACTACGGCGAGGTCAAGCGAATGTATGTGCGCCCGCGATTTCGCGGATCAGGCTTTGCCAGGATGATGCTGATCCATCTGGCGGACCATGCGCGCGCTCAGGGCGTTGGCATCCTTCGGCTGGAAACCGGCATCCACCAGCATGCGGCCATTGGCCTCTACGAGCGGGCAGGCTTTACGCGAATACCGCCATTCGGTGACTATACCGATGACCCGCTCAGTGTGTATTTTGAGAAGCGCCTCGCATGAGGATGCAAGGCTCGGTCCCATCGTAGATTGCCGGAAACGCGAAGCCCGTGCGGAAATCGGTGTCTATGACATCCACCAACAGCCATCTGCCTCCACTACGCCTGACTATCGAGCTGGTGCCGGAGTCGTGCTGGTATGCCAACCTGCGCGATGTGCTGTCGCGACCAGCGTGGGATAAGCTGCGACGCGAGGTCTACCGGCTCTCGGGCAACTGTTGCGGCATTTGCGGCGCGGGCGGTAAGCTGCACTGCCACGAGGTCTGGCGCTACGACGACACGGCGCATATCCAGCGTCTCGAAGGCTTCCGCGCGCTCTGCGTCCTCTGCCACCACGTCAAGCATATCGGGCTGGCCGGGAAGCTGGCGAGCGAGGGCAAGCTCGACTACGAGGCGGTCGTCGCGCACTTCATGCGCGTTAATGGTTGTAGCCGCGCCGACTTCCAGCGGCACTACGATGCTGCCTTTGCCCAGTGGCGCGAGCGCTCGCGCTACGAATGGCAGACCCACCTGGGCGACTATATACCGCTGGCTCGCCCTGATACCGCGCGGTAGTTACGCCATGGGCCCGGGAATGCTACAATGCCTGCATGGAGACAAAGTGTGTGCGGCGTGTGGTGCTCATAGGTCCAACGGGAAGCGGGAAGTCCGCGACTGGCCGACTTCTCGCGATGCTCCTTCATTGGCAATTTATCGACCTCGACGAAGAAATCGCTCGCATCTCCGGCATGACCGTGCCGGAGATTTTCGCGCGTGAGGGGGAACATGCCTTCCGCGACCGCGAGACGGCGGCGCTCAAGGCAGTGGCCGAGCGGCGGTGCGTGGTGATCGCGACAGGCGCTGGTATTGTCGAGCGCGCCGCCAACCGAGCGCTGCTCCATAAGCGCAGTCGTGTGGTGGCTCTGCTTGCCTCGTCGGAGACCATCTGGCGCCGCCTGCTGGAGCACGCCGCCTCTCCCGCGGAGTTGGGTCGCCAGCGGCCCATGCTGGCGGGCAGCGATCCGTTGCAGAAGTTGGGCGCCCTCTATAGACGTCGCGCGCCGCTCTATGCCGAGGCCGACGAGACGCTGGTGGTCGAGACGCTCACGCCCACTGATGCCGCGGCGCGCATTGCGGCGAGCCTGGTAGGGCGCGGGCTGCTGCCCGACGACGGCGCGAAGAGCGCACAACTGCATGTCCGCACGCAGCAGGGGTCGGGATATGAGATCGTGGTTGGCTGGGGCGCGATCACGTCGCTGGCGAAATACCTGACGGCGTTGCGGCTGCCAAAGCGTCTCCATATCATCAGCGATGACGCCGTTGGCTCGCTCTACGAGCCGCCGCTGCTGACGGCGCTACAGGATGCGGGCTTCGCGCCGCTGGTCTGCCGCGTGCCGGTGGGCGAGGGCAGCAAGAGCGCCGCACACCTGGGAGCTATCTACGACTGGCTGGCGGCTCGGCGCGCCGAACGGCCGGAGGCGATTCTCGCGCTCGGCGGCGGCGTTGTTGGCGACCTGGCGGGCTATGCCGCGGCGACCTGGCTGCGTGGCGTGCCGCTCGTCCAGATTCCCACCTCGCTGCTGGCGCAGGTGGACGCCTCCATCGGCGGGAAGGTGGCGATCAATCATCCGCAAGGGAAGAATCTGATTGGCGCGTTCTATCCGCCGCGCCTGGTATTGAGCGATCCCGCGATGCTGATGACGCTGCCCGAACGTCAGTATATCGAGGGGCTGGCGGAGGTTGTCAAGCATGGGGTCGCGTTCGACGCCGCCTACTTCGACGAGATCGAGCGGACGGCGACCGGCCTACTGCGGCGGGAGCCGGTAGCGCTGACACGCGCCATCGCTGGCTCGGCGGCCATCAAGGCGGCGGTTGTGCAGGAAGATGAGCGCGAGGGCGAACACGACCGCCGTATCCTGCTGAACTACGGGCATACCATTGGGCACGCGCTCGAAGCGGTGGCGGGCTATGGCACGTGGCTGCATGGCGAGGCCGTCGCCGCGGGGATGTGTGTCGCGGCGCGGCTGGGCGCGCGGCTGGGCGTGACCCCGGTGGAGGTCGTGGAGCGCCAGGAGCGGCTGCTGACCACCCTGGGGCTGCCCACTCTGCTGGAGGGCGTCTCCGCCACGGCGCTTATGGGTGCGATCTTCTGGGATAAGAAAGTGCGGAGCGGCGCGGTGCGCTGGGTACTGCCGACGGCGCTGGGGCATTCCGCCGTGGTGAGCGATGTGCCGCTCGACGAGGTGCGGGCGGCGTTGCTGGCGGTGGGCGCCGAAGCGCAGTGAAGATGGGTAGTCTGGAGTGATGGGGATGAGTCACGGCGAGACGACGGCGCGGCCCCTACGTATATTGGTGCTGCATGGGCCGAATCTCAACACGCTGGGGAAGCGAGAGCCGGAGATCTACGGCTCGATGACGCTCGACGAGATCAACACGCGGATTCGCGAACGGGCAACCGAGCTCGGCTGTGAGGCGCACGCCTTCCAGTCGAATCATGAGGGCGCGCTGATCGATTTTCTCCAGGCGGAGGCGGCCTCAGCGCAGGGGATCATCATCAATCCCGGCGGGTTGACCCATACCAGCGTCTCGCTGCGAGATGCGCTTGCGGGGACTGGCCTGCCAGGGGTCGAGGTGCATCTCTCGAACATCTACGCGCGCGAGCCCTTCCGCCATACCTCGCTGCTGGCGCCGATCTGTAAAGGGCAGATCACGGGGCTGGGTTGGCGGGGCTATCTCTACGCGCTCGATGCGCTCGTATCGCTCGTGACCGGGTGACTGGGCGGCTGGCGGCAATCCGGTGATAGAATAGTGTGGCGCAATTCCGTATGCGGGCAATGGAACGGTCGCATGGACCGTGTGGCCCGCATACTCGATGAAGAAGAGCGACGTTGCCACTGTGCGCGCGTCGATGAGGACCGACAGGGTCGGCTCCGGGAGGATACAAGCAGATTCTATGATTTCGACAGGTGATTTGAAAAAAGGAATATCGCTGGAGCTGGATGGTCAGCTCTTCACGATTGTCGACTGGCAGCACATCAAGATGGGGCGCGGCGGCGCTATCGTGCGCATCAAGCTGCGCAACCTGAGGACGGGGGCCAACCTCGAGCGTACTTTCGACGCGGGCGAGCGTTTCCAGCGGGCATTCCTCGAACACCGTCCAGTGCAGTACTCGTACAATGACGGTGATACGTACTATTTCATGGACAACGAGACCTTCGAGACGATACCATTGACGGGCGAGCAGCTTGGCGACGCCAAGAACTACCTGCTCGATGGTATGCAGATCGAGATTGTGACCTATAACGACGAGGCGCTCAGCGTTGAATTGCCGCCATCGGTTGATCTGGAAGTGACCTATACCGAGCCGGGATTCAAGGGCGACACTGCCACTGGTGGCACCAAGCCCGCCACCGTCGAGACGGGGCTGATCGTTCAGGTGCCGCTCTTCGTGACGACGGGCGATAAGATTCGCGTCAAGACCGACACCGGCGGCTACGTCGAGCGGGTCAACTCATAGAGAACTTTGGCTCGTGCGCTCCGGGGTCGTCGGAGCTTGCAGGAGGAGGCGCAGTCACCATGGTGCGCGAACGCGCGGATCGCAACAGCGGACCGACACCGGTACCGACGTCCACCAGTCTCAGTGTCGCCGAGCTGCGTCAGCTTATCACGCTGATGGAGAAGAGCGACATCGAAGAGATTACCATCGAGCATGAAAGTGATGGCCTGCATCTCACCCTCCGCAAGCCCGCGCCGGTGGCGCTGGATCACTCCGTAGCGCTGGGCGCTGGCGAACTGCTTGATAGCGCGGCGTTAACCGCCTCTGAGCCTACGGCTGAGGCCGAGGCGGAAGATGAAGCGGCGAACGCACTTGACATCCGCTCGACGCTGGTCGGTTTCTATCGCGCGGTTGCAAGACGGGGTGCGAAGCCTCTCGCGCCGGGTGACAGCGTCAAAGAAGGGCAGATCATCGGGGCTGTTGAAGCGCTCAACGTGCTGAACGAGGTTGAGTCGCCCGCGGCTGGGCGAGTCCGCAAGATTCTGGTAGACGACGGTCAACCGGTCCAGTACGGCCAGGTGCTGATGATGGTCGAGCCGCTCAAAGCCTGATTTCTCCCGGCCTGTCAGTCTATGAAGGCGCTCGTTGGCGTTGGTGAGGGATGTGGCAGGCTGCCGTCGCGGTATGTAAGCCGCGGCTAACCGCGCCCCTCCATGTCGCTTCGACTCGCGCGTTTCTAGCTCCCATCCCCGGCGCCGGGGATGGGCTGTGGGAGAGGTTCGGCGGCACATGCGCATTGTCGGCGTGAGTGAACTGACCAGCTACCTCAAGAGCCTGCTCGAAGAAGACTACTATCTGCAGGATACCTGGGTGCGCGGCGAGATTACCAACTATGTGCAGTCCGGCGCCGGGCACCGCTACTTCTCTGTCAAGGATGAACACGCCTCGCTGCGCTGCGTGCTCTTTCGCGGCAATGGGTTCAGCTCGCCGCCATTGCGCAACGGCATGGCCGTGTTCGTCCATGGGCGTCTCAGCGTCTATGAGGCGCGCGGTGATGTCCAGTTTTACGTGGATGCCGTGGAAGATGCGGGCATCGGCGAATTGCATCTGCGCTTCGAGGCGCTGAAAGCGCGCCTGGAGGCCGAGGGGCTTTTCGCGGCAGAGCGCAAACGTGACCTGCCGCGCTCGCCCGCGGTGATTGGTGTCGTGACATCGTCGTCGGCAGCCGCACTGCGCGACATCGTGCGGACGCTGAGGTTACGCTGCCCGCTGGTGCGCGTGGTGGTGGCGCCAACGCTGGTGCAGGGAGAGGGCGCGGCGGAACAGGTCGCCTCGGCCATCGCGCTGTTGAACGCCCATGCGCGAGCGGAGGTTATCATCGTCGCGCGCGGCGGTGGCTCGCTCGAAGAGCTCTGGGCCTTCAACGAGGAGGTTGTCGCGCGGGCTATCGTGGCGTCGGCGATTCCGGTGGTGACAGGCATCGGCCATGAGACGGATTTCACCATCGCCGATTTCGTCGCCGATCTGCGCGCCTCGACGCCCACCGCCGCCGCCACCGCCGCCGTGCCAGACCTGCGAACGTGGCGCGAGGCGCTCTACCAGCAGCGCGAGCGGCTCGATCAGGCAGTCGGTGTCTATATGTATACCCAGCGGGCGACCCTTGGCATTCACCAGCACGCGCTGGATCGCGCCAGTCCATTGGGGCGCATTGAGCAGGCGCGCCAGCGGGTGGACGAGGCGCGCGAGCGGTTGCGCGTGCTGGTGCAGGCTCAGCTCGACCTCCGCCGCGAGCAGTTGCGCGGGCGGGCACAGCAGCTTCACGCGCTTAGCCCGCTGCAGACGTTGAGCCGGGGCTTTGCCGTGGTGCGGCGCGCGGATGATGATACATTGGTGACGAGCGTTGGGCAGGTCGCGCCGGGCGATTCGCTACGGGTGCGCGTGGCCGATGGCACGTTTGACGCCGTGGTTGGCGAGCGGGTAGCGCCATCCGCGGTGGAGAGGAAGTAGCGTTATGCAGCGTGAGCGGCGTGGGCGTCGCGCGAACGGATCTGATCCATCACTATCGGCAGCATCGGCGGACATCGCGCTCGATGGGCTGGCCGACTATGACAAGGCGATGGCCGAGATCGATGACATCATCGCGCGGCTGGAGGATGGCCAGCATTCGCTCGACGAAGAGATGCAGCTCTACGAACGCGCCATGCGGCTGGCGCACGCCTGCGACCAGCTGCTCCAGAACGCGGAGCTGCGGGTGGAAAAGCTACGTTCCGATCTCAGTATTGGGCAGACCTCCTTTACACTGGAGGACATCGAGATCGATGAGGAATAACGACGAGGAGCGACATGCATTCGCCACTGTCCGATTTGCTAGGAAATCGTGTGTTGTGGGCCGCCGTGGCCGGCTGGTTGGTGGCGCAGGCCATCAAGGTGCTGCTGGCGTTGATTGCGACCCATAAGTTCGAGCCGAGCTATGTCTTTGCCTCCGGCGGGATGCCCAGCTCGCATTCGGCGCTGGTGATGGGGCTGGCGACCGCGGTGGCGCGCGTGGATGGCCTGGGATCGGTCTACTTTGCGCTGGCGGCGGTCTTCGCCGGGGTGGTGATGTACGATGCAGCGGGCGTGCGGCGCGCCGTCAGCAAGCAGGCACGTATCCTCAACCTGATGATGGACGACTTTTTCCATGAGCGCGGCCTCGACGTGCATCGCCTTGGCGAACTGATTGGCCATACGCCGGTAGAGGTCTTCGCCGGTGGCGCACTGGGTATACTCCTCGGCTTCCTGTTTACGGCATAGCGCCCCTGCCATAGCTCGACATACTCTTCTTCCCATCGCGCAAGCAAAGGCGCGTTCCGTGTGATACGTTGCTGGTGGGTTGATGTCATGCACATTTCTTGGGAGTTTGCAGGGTGCGCAAGAAGTCAAAAGTCCTGCTGGATGCCAAGCCAAAGTCGCGCACCGACGACAAGTATGGCGACATTGTTGACGCGGACGATTCCCGGTGGGCGCAATCGAGCGAGTGGCTCAATCATTCTACTGGCAGCAAGACCACTAATATCTTCAGCGATGGCCAGCGCAGCCGAAAACGGCGTGCGTTGAGGCTGATTGGGAGCGGTATGGCGATGGGCGGCAAAGGATTGGTCAAGGCAGGCAAGTTCGGCTATCGCCAGATGCGCCCGATGCGCGCGCGCGACTGGGTCACGCTGGGCGCGGTCGCCGCGGTATTTGTCGCGCTAGGCGTCTACGCGACGTTCGAGCGCGGCGCTGGCATGCCACGCTCCCAGCTGGGCTGCCGCTGGCATTCAGTGGACGTTGGTGACTCACTGATCTCGCTTGCGCGCATCGATGGGGTGAGCGTCGAAGATATCGCGCGGGCGAACGGCATCTACGATGTCAAAGACCCGCCGATTGGGATGCAGCTCTGCATTCCATCGAAGTCGAATGTCGCGCAGGCGGCGAGCAGCACTCCGTTTGCCTCGGCAACCGATGGCCCGGTGATCGAGGGTGAAGCGGCGTACGTGCGATTCGCGCTGCCCTACGCCCAGCAGGCGCATGAGGCGACGGGCTGGCCCACCAGCATGATTCTGGCGCAGTGGGGGCTGGAACAGGGGTGGGAAGCGCCCACCTTTACCGGCTACAATTTTGGCAACTGCGGCGGGCTAGTAGATGAGCCGTTTGTCCCCGGCACGTCGGTGCCTGGCTCGCCCTCGACCTTCGCCTACGCCGACTCGCCAGAGGATGGCCTGCGTTTCTACATCCAGGTTGCCAAGCTGGGCTACTATAGCCACATCGCGCCCGCCGCGCGGAGTGGCGGGCCAGAGGCGGCGGCAAAGGCGCTGGGCGCGTCACCCTGGGACGCGGGCCACTATACCGCTAACAACGATCCCGGCTCCTCGCTGATCGCGCTGATACAGCAGTACAACCTCACGCAGTACGATTGAAGGGCGGCTGGCGGATAAATCCGCGCCTGAACGGCCTGCGGCCACAAAACCCGCCTGCGCGGGTTGCCAGAGCCGACCGGAAAGTGTCCTGGAGGGCGAATCCAACCCCTCCCTGATTCGGGGAGGGGTTGGGGGGCGAGGTCGCCCCTATCGCCAGGGCTTGCCCAGTGTTGCGTGGCCGCCGAGGAACGGGCGTAGCGCCTCCGGGATGGCAATCGTCCCGTCCGCCTGTTGGTGGTTCTCCAGCAGCGCGATGATCGTCCGCGTCGAGGCGAGCGCCGTGTTGTTCAGCGTGTGAACGTAGCGCACCGTTCCCTCGCCGTCACGGTAGCGGATATCGGCGCGGCGGGCCTGGTAGTCGTGGAAATACGAGTCCGAGTGCGTCTCGCGGTAGCGGTCCTCCGAGGGAATCCAGCACTCGATGTCGTAACCCTTCACCTTCGCGTCGCCCAGGTCGCCCGTGCAGATGTTCAGCACGCGGTAGGGTAGCTCCAGCGCGCGCACGATCTCCTCGGCGTTCGCCAGCAGCGACTCGTGCCACTGCACCGACTCCTCATGGTCGGCCTTGCAGATGACGTACTGCTCCACCTTCTCGAACTGGTGAACGCGCAGAATACCGCGTGTATCCTTGCCGTACGTACCCGCCTCGCGCCGGTAGCAGGGCGAGTAGCCAACATAGAGCACCGGCAAGTCTTCCTCGCGCAGAATCTCGCCGGTATGCATGCCGGTAATCGAAACCTCGGCGGTGCCGACAAGGTAGAGATCGTCGGCCTCCAGGGCGTAGGTCTGTTCGCGCCCGCGCGGGAACTGGCTGTTGCCGATAAAGCAGTATTCCTTTGCCATCGCCGGGACGAGCAGCGGCGTGAAGCCCTTGCGCACGATCCGGCTGAGCGCGAACTGCATCAGCGCCAGGTCCAGCAGCACGGCCTCGCCCTTGAGGATGTAGCTGCGTGAGCCAGCGATCTTCGCCGCCCGCTCCAGGTCCAGCCAGTCCTGCCCGCGCATCAGGGCTACGTGATCGAGCGGCTCGAAGTCGAACGTCCGCGGCGCGCCTACCCGCTTCACCTCGACATTATCTTCCTCGCCCGCGCCCTCCGGCACGGTGGCGTCAGGGATATTCGGCACGAGCAGCCAGATTTCACGCAGGCGCGCCTCCAGTTCGCGCTCGCGTGGCTCAAGCTCTTTCAGCGTCGCGGCGACGGCCCGTCCCTGCTGGATGAAGCCCTCGCGCGCCTCTTTGTCGCTCCCCGCCTGCTGGATCGCCTTCGAGAGACGGTTTTGCTCGGCGCGCTGTTCCTCGGCCTGGCGGCGGACGTTGCGTAGCTCGCTATCGATGGCCAGCAGCGCATCAACGTCCACGGCGGTCTTGCGGCGTCGCGCGACCTCTTTGATCAGGTCGGGATGCTCACGGATGAATGCCAGGTCTAACATGCTCTCTCCTCCTGCTTTCAGGAAAATATGAAACGCCGCCCATCTCAAAGGACGAGCGGCGTATCGTGGTGCCACCTTTGTTCGTCGCCGGGCGCACACTGTTGCGCGTCTCCAGACGACCTCAATGACCACTAACGCTGGTCCGCGTCCCGCCTTCAGCCGCGTCGTGTCATTCGCGGTTTTCGGGAGGAGGCTTGCGAGGGGATTTCCGTCAGCCGGGCGCCGCGTCGCATCATCCCGCGGCTTGCTGCTAGCCCGGCGCTGGCGTACTTGTCTCGCGCTGCGCCTGTCTTCTGTTGTGTCTTCATGGTATCCAGTCTCCACGCGCATGTCAAGCCGAATGAGCGCACTTGTGGGGTATACTATATGCTGGATGTTTGCGCTTAAAGGCGACATGAAGGTGAAAGAAGACCGTTCAGGCGCGGCATTGCCGCCCGCGCTCGGGTCTATCACGAACATCATCAGAAATCTTGCTGGCAGGTATTCTGCCGTTCACATACCATAGAGACCATGCACGAGAAAAGTCTGACAACACTCGAATATCCCAAAATACTGGAACAACTGACCCGTGAGGCGGGCTTTTCCGCCAGTAAAGAACTGGCGCGCACGCTCGCGCCCAGCGACGACCGCAATGAGGTGCGCCGCCGTCTCGCGTTTACCTCGGAGGCGCGGCTACTGCTGGAGCAACGCCCCGATACGGGCGTCCGTGGCGCGAAAGAGGTGCGACCGCACGTGCGGGCGGCCGAGCGTGGCGTGATGCTGACGCCGCACGAGCTGGTCGAGATTCTGGCGACGTTGCGCGCCTCCGAATACGTCTCGCGGCTGGTGCGCAAGGTCAGCGAGCACTTCCCGCTGCTCTGGTCGCTAGCGGTGGACCTTCCAGTTCGCCCTGGGCTGGAGGCGCGAATTGGCGAGAGCGTCAACGAGGATGGCGATATCCTCGACTCCGCCTCCCCCGCGCTGCGTCGGATTCGCTCTGAGCTACGCGCCGCGCAGCAGCGCCTGCAAGACCGCCTGGGGACGCTGGTCAATGAGTATCGCAGCGCCCTACAAGAGCCAATCATCACCACGCGCTCCGACCGCTACGTATTGCCGGTCCGGGCCGAGGCGCGCGGCCAGGTGAAGGGCATCGTCCACGACCAATCGGGCAGTGGCGCGACCGTCTTCATCGAGCCTGCTGTCGTCGTCGAGATGAACAACCGCCTGCGCGAGCTACATCTGGAGGAGCAGCGCGAGATCGAGCGCATCCTGCAGGAGCTTTCGGACGCGGTTGCCAGCGATGGTCCCTATATCACCCTGGCCGTCGAGTTGCTGGCCCAGATCGACCTGCATCTGGCGAAAGCGCGCTATGCCGGGCTGCTGCGTGCCAGCGCGCCCAGTGTCAATAGCGACGGACGGCTGCTGCTGCGCCAGGCGCGCCACCCATTGCTGCGCGGCAACGTCGTCCCGATTGACTTCTGGCTCGGACGCGACCGCGACGACACGGAAATGTGCATGGTCGTCATCACCGGCCCAAATACTGGCGGCAAAACGGTGGCGCTCAAGACGGTGGGGCTGCTCAGCCTGATGGCGCAGGCGGGGATGCATATCCCCTGTGAGGATGGCTCAGAGATTCCGGTCTACAGCGATATTTTCGCCGATATCGGCGACGAGCAGAGCATCGAGCAGAGCCTGAGCACCTTCTCATCCCACCTGACACGCATTGTCGAGATCCTACGGCTGGCGACGGATGATTCGCTTGTATTGCTGGATGAGCTCGGCGCGGGCACCGATCCCAGCGAAGGCTCGGCGCTGGCCCGCGCTATCCTGGCGCACCTGCTGGCGCAGCGCGTGAATACCGTCGCGACGACACACTACTCCGAGCTAAAGGTCTTTGCCCATGAGCAGGCTGGCGTAGCCAACGCCTCGGTGGAGTTCGACGTCGAGACGCTCTCGCCAACCTATCGGCTGAGCATTGGCCTGCCAGGCCGCAGCAACGCACTGGCTATCGCCACCCGGCTGGGCCTGCCGGAGGACATCATCGAAAACGCCCGCGAATATGTGGGAACCGCCGGAGTTGAGATGGAGGGGCTGCTCGCCAATCTTCAGGCCGAGCGGACCGCCGCCGCCGATGAGCGCTACCGGTTAACTATGGAGCGCGTCGAGGCGGAATATCAGCGCACTCAGGCCGAGAAGCTGCGGGCGGAGATCGAGGAGGATCGCGTTCGCGTGCTCAACGAGGCGCGGGCGCAGGCGCGGCGTGAGGTGGAGGAGACGCGGGCTGAGCTGGCGCGGGTGAAGACGCAGATGCGCCGCAAGCTGAACGAAGATCAACTGGGCAAGCTCCGCGAGCGCACGCGCAGGCTGGAAGAGCGCATGGCGGTGGAGCCGCCAAAGACGCATCGGTCGCATCGTGCCGCCGTGGAGGCTGAGGGCGCTCCCATTACCGGCCCGTTGGAGATCGGCGATACCGTCTTCGTCCGCTCGATGGGCCAGCGCGGCGAGGTAGTCTCGCTGGCGAACGGTCGGGGCGAGGTCGAGGTGCAGCTGGGCGCGATGAAGCTGCGGGTGCCGGAGGGCCAGGTGGAGCGGCTCAGCCGACGGCAGGTGCGCGCGGCAGAGGCCCGTTTAGTGGCGCTCCCCTCGCGCGAGCCAACTCTTGCGCCGGAGCTACAGCTCGATTTACGCGGCTGGCGGGTCGAGGATGCGCTTGAAGAGGTAGACCGTTACCTCAACAACGCCGCGCTCGCAGGGATGCCGTTCGTCCGCATTCTCCACGGTAAAGGCACTGGGGCGCTCCGGCAGGCAATCCGCCAGCAGCTTTCCCATCATCCCCTGGTGAAGTCACAGGCATCCGCGGATGCCAAGGACGGCGGCGACGGCATCACCATCGTAACGTTGGCGGGGTAGCGGGCTCGCGAGCGTTGCTCCACTACCCGTTCGCGGTAGCGGTTATGTTGCGGCCAGTTTCTCCATCACCAGGAACGCGGACGGGTTGCCTCACTTGATTCGCAGCGGCAGGTCACGGGCGACGGCGGTTGTCCCATTAATGTTCAGTGTGACCAGCACGTCGTACGTTCCGGCGCTGAAGACGTGCGAGGTGAAATAGTAGTACGATGCCGATGGTGAGATGTACCTGCCGTAGACAAGCGTATAGGCAGTCTGCCCGTTTTGGCGAATCGCAATCGTCATCGGCGCCGAGACCGCTCTTCCCGACGTGCAGAGGTTTACATAGATGCCCTGGCCAGAGGCAAATGTCGAGCGGTTGTTCCCACTTGAGCAACTGCCATCTGCAAAGGTGGAGATGATGACACTCCGGTAGGATGCAAAGGCCTGCTGGTTGAGAATCTGCTGCTGGGTCAGTGTCGCCGTTGGCTGCGGGCCAGCCGTATTGGTTGGCGCGGACGTCGTGGTAGGCTGGAGCGTGCTGGTCGGCGCGGGCATCGTGGTAGGCTGGGGATTGCCACCCAGCGCGAGGCCAAAGCGTGGCGCATTGAGCGCAAGGCCGCCAAACAGCACCAGGACGACCACAGCGGCGATGAGGACCACCAGGCGAGAGCGTGGCTTGCGTGGCGGACGTGGTTGGGTTATCGGGATGCGACTTTCACCATTCGATCTCGCGCCGGGGCGGCTATTCGGCGCGCGCTGAGGTTCTTCCGCGGTCTCTGTTCGCAAGAAGCCAGATGGCGTCCCGCGCCTCGCGGACGGACCGAGCGGCAGTGGGATAGGTCCGCGAGTGAGGCTAGAGATCTCCATCGCGCCAGCCGCCTGCGACGCTCCGCCCTGTTCAAGAGGTACACCCAGCTCAGTGATGGAGGGAGCCCGGCGCACACGTACGAATGGCGGCAGGGTTTTGCGCGCGCGGCTCGGCGGGGTTGTCTTATGCCCGCGCGTGAGCGGCGTCGTCTTGCGAACGCGGCCAGGCCCAAGTCCTCGATGCGTGCGATGGAACGGCGGCATGGTCTTTCGGGCGCTGATGGCGGGAAGTGGAGCCGTGGTCTCTTCGTAGATATCTTCCCGGACGTGCGCGACGATTGGGGGATTCTCGATGGTGTCGCGGTCGGCCACATCATCCCTGGGGCGCTGGTGTGGTGCGGGCAGCGGGCGTGTCGGGGTCAAGCCACGGGAGTGCGCGATCACGATGGGGCCGTTTTCTGGCTGCTGAGCAGAGATATCGGGCATCTCGCCCGCGAAGGGACGCAGGGCGCGCGCGAATGATTCGGCGCTCCCGTAGCGCTCGTCGGGCCGCTTGGCCAGCGCAATCTCCAGGATGTGCACCAACTCCGCCGGGACGCCTGGATTGAAGCCGCGGATATAGGCCGGGCGGGAATGCACATGCTGAAAGAGCACAGACACCGGTGTCGAGCCCATAAATGGCGGTCGGCCAGCCAGCGTTTCGTAGAGCACGCATCCCAGCGCGTAAATGTCGGCGCGTTCGTCGATCTCGCGCCCCTCGGCCTGCTCCGGCGACATGTATTCTGGTGTGCCTAGCGTCGTGCCCGATTTGGTCAGGCCGCGCGCGCCCTGAATCTTGGCGATGCCAAAGTCTGTCAGCAGCAGGTGGTTGCTGCCGGGATACTCCAGCAGCATATTGGACGGCTTGACATCCCGGTGAATGATGCCCTTGCTATGCGCGTGGTGCAGGGCATAGGCGATCTGGATCATGTAGGCGACGGCCTCGGGGACCGGCAGGGGACCGTTCAATTTGTGCCGAAGCGTGCCGCCAGTGACACACTGCATCACGAGATAGACGAACTCGTCGTTCTCGCCCGCGCCATAGACGCCGACAATGTTGGGGTGATGAAGTTGCCGGACGGCCTCCACTTCGCGCACGAATCGGTTGAGAAAGAGCGCGCGGTCCTCGGCGTCGTTCGGAATGACCTTGATCGCGACATCGCGCTTGGCAGCGGTGTCGTACGCATGGTAGACCCGCGACGAGCCACCACGCCCCAGTTCGTCCAGTATGTCGTACTGGTCGAGCCGCATGCCAATCAGGTCATTCCAGCCCATTGTTCTCGTCGCTCCCGTTGCCGATATCGTCATTCAGGCCATTTACTCAAGATATCCTATGGTGAATACCGTATGGCATTACGCAGCCAAGCGCCAGCGGACCTGCCAGCGAGTATTGTAGCCTACCAGGTAGCGAGTTGCTAGTGAACTGGCACACTCTGCGTAGTTTCTCGCAATTGATGCGCCATGAAGGGTATAGCAGGGGGTCATGTTACGCCTCACCGCTGGGGTAGTTCTCCCACCGCCTGCATTCCCATGCACATCGAGACGGGTAACACGGGAAGGAGCCCCCGCCCGCTACGCACCTACGAAGAGTATGCATCGTCGCGAGCCCAGCCACGTGCCCGCTCGACAGCGCGCTGCCAGCCGCGATAGAGCCGCGTGCGGGTATCGGCGGCCATCGTCGGCGCGAACTCGCGATCCATCGCCCAGTTACGGCTGATATCGTCCAGCCCGCTCCAGAATCCGACCGCCAGCCCGGCCAGATAGGCCGCGCCAAGCGCTGTCGTCTCTGCAACCACTGGCCGCTGCACTGGCACGTTGAGCATATCCGCCTGGAACTGCAACAGCCAGTTGTTGGCGACCATGCCACCATCTACACGCAACTCTTGTAATGTGATGCCAGAGTCCGTCTCCATCGCCTGGGCAACGTCGCGCGTCTGGTAGGCCGCCGCTTCCAGGGCCGCCCGCACGATTTCGGCTCGCCCGGTGCCACGGGTCAGGCCAACGATGGCGCCACGCGCATAGGGATCCCAGTACGGCGCGCCCAGGCCCACGAACGCGGGCACCAGATAGACGTTGCCCGTATCGTGGATCGAGGCAGCCAGCGCCTCAGTCTCGCTCGCCTGCGCGATGATGCCCAGCCCATCGCGTAGCCACTGCACCGCCGCGCCTGAGATGAAGATGCTGCCCTCCAGACAGTAGGTGATCTTGCCGCCGAGTCCCCAGCCAATCGTCGTGAGCAGCCCGCTCTGCGAAGCGACGGGCGACTCGCCGGTATTGAGCAGGAGAAAGCCGCCAGTGCCATAGGTGTTCTTGGCCATGCCAGGTGTAAAGCAGGCCTGCCCGAAGGTTGCCGCCTGCTGATCGCCAGCATCCCCCGCCACCGGGATCGCCATGCCGAAGATCTGCTCGTCGGTCGCCCCATAGACCTCGCTGCTGGGCCGGACATCGGGCAAAATCGCGCGCGGAATGCGCAAGTGGGCCAGAATCTCATCGTCCCATGCGAGCGTATGGATGTTGAAGAGCATGGTGCGCGAGGCGTTGGAATAGTCGGTGGCGTGGACCTTGCCAGCGGTCAGCCGCCAGAGGAGCCAGCAATCAACCGTACCGAAGAGAATCTCGCCACGTTCGGCGCGCTCGCGCAGGCCCGGTAGGGTATCGAGCATCCAGGCGATTTTCGTACCCGAGAAGTAGGCGTCGATCACCAGGCCAGTCTTCGCGCGGATAGGCGCTTCCCAGCCCTCAGCGCGAAGCGCATCGCAGAGTGGTGCGGTGCGGCGATCCTGCCAGACGATGGCATTCATCACCGGTCGTCCGGTCGCCTTCTCCCAGAGGATGGTGGTCTCGCGTTGATTGGTGATGCCGATTGCCGCGATCTGCGCCGGGCGCGCGCCCGATTGTTGTAGCACGCTCTGCGCGCAGGCGATTTGCGACCCCCAGATGGCCTCAGGATCGTGCTCCACCCAGCCTGGCTGGGGATAGAGTTGAGGATATTCCTGACTGGTGACTGCCGCGGCGCGGCCAGAATGGTCGAAGAGTATGGCGCGTGAACTGGTGGTGCCCTGGTCGAGCGCCAGCACGTATTGCGGTGAATCAGGCATCGGGGATACATCCTCTCTGAACGACGCGCGCATCGAGCGGTCTCAGGCTTCTGCTAGATGCTAGCATCCAGCAGGGCGAGGCGCAAAGGACGGCTCCAGGGAGATATGTTGGTTAAATGCCCAAAGGTGCTCGGAACACCTCGCTCAAATTGAGGGGGGGCAGACCGCCACCTCCTATGGCGCCCTGCCCCCACACGTTGGTTCAGCCGGAACGGCTGCATCCTTGCGGTACTGCGTTCATCGCACTTCCTGACAGCATCCCGTCTGCCGACACCGGTAAGTATAGCCAGGGTAAACGGAAAATGCCCCCTGGAAAACCCTAGTTTTTTGGACGAATATTGGTGAAACTATGAGCCAGGTCACATTCTGGTCGTCGCAGGTGTAAGCGAGTGAGGCGTGTCTTCCTATAGCCAGAAACTACGGGAATCGAGCGGTGCTGAGGAGAACTGCAGAGCAAAGAGCAAGTGTACTGGGTTACGACGCCAGTTCATATGCGGTAAGAGGCGCCCTATGCGCCATATTTCATATTAGCTTACAGGGCAGAGGTGCGAAAATGAATGACCAAGCAATCACGGGAGAGTTTGTGAGCGAGACGTTCGACTATGACGGTGGTCGGCAGGTTACAGTGTACGTCCCGGCCGGTCCACCTGAGGCAGTCGTCTTTGCCGGTGACGGTCAGCGGATTTCGCAGTGGGGCCGGTTCCTCGCGGCAGCTGAGGTACCGCCCACGATGATCGTCGGGATCCACGGGCTCGCGGACGAGAAGCGGCGACTCCAGGAGTACTCAGCGATCTTTGACGCGGAACGGTTTGCGGCCCATGAGCAGTTCTTCGTTGAAGACGTCCGCCAATGGGCAGCGTCGCGGTTTGGAGGAGCTCTGCCCACTGAACGCACCGCGGTGTTCGGCGCCTCGGCGGGTGGAGAGCTCGCGCTCGCGCTTGGGCTCCGGCATCCCGACATCTACGGTGCGATCTTCTGCGCCTCGCCGGGCGGGGGCTACCAACCGACCGAGGTGATGCCGCGTCGGATTCCGCGCACGTACCTCGTTGCCGGCACGCAAGAGCCGTTCTTCCTCGAGAACGCGACGAGGTGGGCGGCTGCGCTGCGCGATGCAGGTGCGGATGTCGTCATGAAAGAGAGGGTCGGATCGCACGGCGGCGCGTTCTGGCGCAAAGAGTTCCCGCTGATGGTGGCGTGGGCGTTTGGACGCGAATAGATTACCTTCTCCGTAGCCAGAATTTGCTGAAGAATTCGTAGCAGGTCAGCCATTCTATCGGGCCTCTGCCTGACCTGCTACGAGCAAGCAGAGCCAAGCCAAGCAAAGAGCAAGGGACGCACGCAACCCACAGCGCGTGACAACGGACCCATCCGTGGATGACGCTTGCTATGATTGTATGCTTGGTCAACTGGGCCAGGGCGGATGCAGATGTTTGTGTGAAGCGGGTCGGTGCGGTCTAGATGCCCGCAAAGGGCGCTGGCATGTCATCCATCATGAAGGCGTGGGCCATGGTTGCTGAGTTACGCGCGTAGCCAACGCGACCGTGGCTATCGAGCACGATTAGCCCGCCCTCACCAGATGTGCGCTCGCCCAGGAGCCGGATTGCCGCAGTGGCCGCGCCCTGTGCGGAAAGCCCGGCCGCGAGAAAATCGGCGACGCGCTTTGCCAGCAGCAGCCGGATGAAATCCTCGCCGTCACCAGTGCAGGAGATGCCACCGATGCCGCCCTCAGCGTAGTAGCCGCACCCAGGCAATGGTGTGTCGCCCACGCGCCCAAGATGCTTGCCCGCGCGTCCGCCTGTCGAGGCCGACGCGACGATGTTGCCGTCGCTATCCACCGCAACCGCGCCGACGGTGCCGTGCTTCACGTCGTCGGCATGTACGGGCTCGGTGTTAGTGTTAGCAGTATGTCCGTTGGCGGAGGCGCCAGTCTTCGATTTGGCAATCGGCTTTGGCAGCAGTGCGTCCAGTTCTGTTCCCGCGTGCGCGCCATCGCCGGGACGATAGCCACGTTGCCAACGCGCGTACTGGTATGGCGTAATCAGATCACCAGGATCGCAGAGGGCAAAGCCTGCCTCACGGGCGAACTCTTCGGCTCCAGCGCCAACCAGCAGGACATGCGGACTGGCAAGCACGGCGCGCGCAACTTGTATCGGATTCTTGATATGCTCGACGCCCGCGACCGCGCCGACATTGAGAGATGCGCCGTCCATGACACCGCAGTCCAGCTGAACGCGCCCATCACTGGTCAGCACAGCGCCGGTGCCCGCGTTGAATCCTGGATCATCTTCGAGCGTGGTGATCGCCGCCTCGATGGCATCGAGCGCTGAGCCGCCATCGGCCAGAATACGCCAGCCAGCTTTCGCCGCGGCCCGGCAACCCTCGCGCGCCGCCTCATAGCGATCAGGCGGAATGAGTCCCGCGCCGCCATGAACAATGATTGCTCGTCCCATCGCGCCATCACCTCGTCGTCGATAACACGCATGCGTACATCAGCATTTGCTAGCAATTATCGGTATGGTTTACCGATTCTAGCACGATGATGGCCAAGCGGATAGTCGCCCGGACCGATGTGCTGGTGTGGCGCTATTCTGTGCTGGCCACGGCAGACTCTGTGGCGGGTCCCGGCGAGGCATTTTCTGACGATGCCGCGCCGTTCGTGTGTGATTCTGGTGGGTTATATTGTGGCAATTTCATCTCGGCGCGCAGGCGACGAATGGCCTGGTAAACCTGTGGCGCGTCTATCTGGAGGTCACTTGCGATCTGTTTGTGGACCCCCACCGGTGGCACAGGGAGCAGTGGCAGGTAGCGCTCGCGGATGCGTTCGAGCGTTTCGTCGTTGCCTTTGTAGGCCTGTAACTCCCACCAGCTGGGCAGTTGCCGCCTGGCGCGCAACTCCCTGACCACCTGCTTCACGATGGGCTTGGGAACCTTCAATTCATCGGCGATCCGCGTGCGGATGCCGTCGAATTCCACGGGTTGCGACAGTTCCAGATAGCGTTGCTCGATGGTCGCGCGCATCCCATCGGTCAGCTCGAACGGCTTGGGGGCGGGGCGTGGCTGGCGGGCACGCTTTTCCGGTGATGCGGGTTTCGTCGCGGGCTGCCGCGGAGGCGCGGGATTCGTCGCGGGAGGCATCGTGCCCAGAGGTCGTACTGCATCCGGCTGTGGCGAACGCTGTGGCTCCTGCGCAGTGTGCCGCTCGACGTTGCGCGCCCGCGAGCCAAAGATCGCCTCTTCGGGCGGAGGGGTCGCCTGGACAATCGTAATCGCAGGCGTCGGCGTTCCCGCACCTGGGTGGGTTGCCACTCCGTTGCCGGTCTGCGCTAGAGCAGGCGCGTTTTTCTTCGCCAGGCGCTCCTTCGCCAGACAGTCCGCGCAGAACACCTGTTTTTTATTCGTCTGCTTGAATCGCTTGCCGCAGCGGGCGCATCTCATCTTCTCGGACATCTCGCATCGTCCCTTGCTATCGCGCAGTATACAGAACCTCTATATGAACGGCCATAGCTGGCAGCAGAGGCTCGTACTGAGTATAGGTTCGCCGCGAATAGAGCGTCAATGCAGCCGCAACGCAAGCGGTACGCTGCCCAGCTGTCTTTTCCACTGAGATCTCGGAATCGGTGGCGCGTGCTTCTCAATCGCGTGGATTGTGAGCTGGGAGCTTGTGTGCCGCGGGCGCGAGTAGTACACTCGTTGCGCGATTGGGCTGTGCCGGTGGGGAGGCCACGAAGCATAGCACTGTGGGCAAGCGACCACATTCCGCTCGGATATCCAGACCGCTTGTACTGGGAAGCCTGGATATGCTGCCGTACGTGTGGTTCATGAGCGAGGAGAAAAGATGCATGGAGCAGTTCATCCAGCATGTCCTTCAGGTGATGGAGAGCGTGCCCGCGTTCGCTGTCTATGGCATCATTGCGGTCTGGGTTGGACTGGAGAGCTCCGGCATCGGCGTGCCCATCGAGCCGTTGATGCTCTTCGCTGGCTCACTGACGACCCAGGCCGGATCCGCTATCAACCTCATTCTGGTGATCGTCGCCGCGTCGGTCGGATGCCTGCTCTTTTCCTCAGCGGCCTATTACATCGGCGACCGCGCGGGCACGCCAGCGATTGCGCGTGTCGGGCGCTATGTGGGACTGACGCAGGCGCGTGCTGACCACATCGAGCTCTGGCTGCGTCATCGCGGCGCGCTTGGCGTCTTCGTCGCGCGTGAGACGCCGATGGTGCGCACGTATGGCTCCTTCATGATGGGCGCCGCGAAGATCAATCTGCCAACCTTCCTGCTGGGGACCGCGGCTGGCTCGCTGCTGTACTGCGGAGTCGTCACCATCATTGGCGCGGCGCTTGGCAAGAACTACGTCAGCGCCATCGAGTATTTCCAGCAGTTTGGCACCATCGGCGCAATCGTGGTGGTAGTTATCCTGGTGACAATTCTGGTCATTCACGCCTTCTGGGGGCGATTGACGCTCTATCGCATCGCGCTCCACTTCCATCGCCACCATGCGCAGCACAAGCCGCCGACGACCGAGGCGGACGTCTCGCCGGAGATGCCCTCATAGCACGTGAGCAGCTGTCCGTTGAACAGCGCCGTCTTGTACGCCTCTGACCCGTGTTATGAGCTTGCCTGCTTGTGTGTGATATAGTGGCGTGGATCAGCGCGGTGCGTGGCCAATTACTTCTGGCTTGAGACGTGGAGCGCAACAGCGCATGCGCGGCACATTGAATAGACTGACGAGCGAGGCGAATCCATGACGGGCAGTGGGCAGGCGAACGAAACAGACGACGTGCGCACGGTAGACGTGCTGGTGGTAGGTGGCGGGCCAGCCGGGCTGAGCGCGGCGGAGGCGGCGGCGAGCGGCGGGGCATCGGTCGCGGTGCTTGAGCGGCAGAAGGAGATCGGCTACCCAGTTCATACCAGCGGCGGGAGCTGGGTCGCCGACATGCAGGCGCTCGGTATCCCCTCCGATCTCTACCACCCCATCAAGCACGTTACGTTTCTTTCGCCCAACCGGAAGGCGCGTTTCGAGTACCCCGACCCAGTGTGCTGTGTGCTGGACGTGCGTGGCGTCTATCAGCATCTTGCCGGTAGGGCTGTGCGGGCGGGCGCGGCACTGCATCCTAACTCCCCCGTCGAAGGGCCAATTCTTGAGGATGGGCGCGTTGTCGGTGTGGTTGCCAAGGACCATCGCAATCGGGTCGGCCAGTGGCGCGCCTCTGTCGTCATAGATGCCAGCGGCTTTTCGAGCACTATCGTGACGAAGATGGGATTGCGCCAGGGTTTCAAGCGCTACGGCTATGGGGCGGAATACGATCTCGTCGCACCCAATTACGACCCCGACACGCTGTATCTGATTATGGGGAGCCAGGTAGCGCCCGCTGGCTACGCCTGGGCTTTCCCGCGCGGCAAGGGGCGTGTGCGGCTGGGTGTCGGCGTTATCCGCCCTGATGTGGATGAAGATGCCCGCGAGTATCTGGACACCTTTGTCCAGCGACTGCCATCGCTTGCGCCCGACTTTGCGGGGTCAAGCCCTGTCGAATACCACACCGGACTTTTCCCATCCGAGGGTGTGGTCGAGCGCTTCGTCTCGGACGGCCTGATCGCGACCGGCGACTCCGCGGGCCACGGCTCAACGCTGGTTGGCGAAGGCATTCGCTTCGCGATCTACAGCGGCCAGATGGCTGGCGCGGTGGCGGCGGAGGCTGCGCGTGCAGGCGATAGCAGCGCGCAATTTCTCGGTCGGTATGACCGACAGTGGCGCGCTCGCTTTGGCCGTGAGATGGATATCTCGTACATTGTGAATCAGCGCATTGCACGTTGGAGCGACGCTCGATGGGATGAGGGTGTCGAGATCCTGCGGCGGCTCTCGCCGATGCAGGCTGCGGAGTTGCTGCGTGGTGACTACAGCATCGGTCTGTTCCTCGGCGTGCTCAGAAAGAATCCCGGACTCATGCGCACCGGCTCGCGCAAGTTCTTTGACGCTGCCATGCATCGCCTGGGCTGCCAGGCTCCTGTAACCGAGGCGGAGATTGCTAGCGTCAGCCAGCCTGAAGTATAGCCGCGCTTGACGTTCTCATGTGCGAGAGCATAGACTGCTGGCAGAATACACCCGCGACGACCGGGACCAGTAGGCGGCAACCACCCCATTACGCAGCGAGCCGGGAGAGTGTGAGCCGGTGTGGGGCCTCCCGCCGAACCCATCCCGCGAGCAATAGCCGAACCTCTGCATGAGAGAGGGTAAGGCTATCGGCCATCCGCCGTTATCATAGGATAGCCTTCCGCGACGATAATTTCCGGCGCGGCGGGCAGTGAGGGATGCTCGCTATCGCCATATTTTGGCGACTGGTAGCATCCGAAGGCAGGTGGCACCGCGGGAACTATGCCCGCCCTCCCAGGATTCAGATCCAGAGGGCGGGCTTTTTGTTTGTACTGATTGGGCGTGTTGACGTAATGAATTATGTGCCTGGCGCGAGTCGCCGCCAGGGAAAGGCAACACTGTGGCAGACACAACTGGCAAGAAGAGCAAAGCGCAGACTGATGCAAAGAGCATGAAAGCGGAGAAGCTGGTCGAGGATCTTGCCGACCGCGATGATTTTTCGCAGTGGTATCAGGATCTCGTCTATAAGACCGAACTGGCCGATGAGTCGCCGGTGCGCGGCTGTATGGTGATTCGCCCCTACGGCTATGCGCTGTGGGAGAATATGGTGCGGCAGTTGGATGACCGCATCAAGGCGACAGGCCACGAAAACGCCTACTTTCCGCTGTTCATCCCCAAGAGCTTTATCGAGCGCGAGGCTGAGCACGTCGAAGGATTCGCGCCTGAGGTGGCATGGGTGACGCGCGCGGGCAAAGAAGAGCTGGCCGAGCCGCTGGTTGTGCGCCCAACCTCGGAGACGGTCATTGGTTACATGTATGCCCAGTGGGTGCAGAGCTACCGCGATCTACCCCTGCTCTATAACCAGTGGTGCAACGTCGTGCGCTGGGAGAAGCGCACGCGGCCATTCCTGCGCACGACCGAATTTCTCTGGCAGGAAGGCCATACGGTTCATCGGACTGAAGATGAGGCGCAGGCCGAGACGATGCTGATTCTGCGGCAGGTGTATCAGGATTTTCTGGAGAAGGAGCTAGCGATCCCGGTGATCGCGGGCCTCAAGAGCGAGAGCGAGCGTTTCGCGGGCGCGTTGCGCACCTACTCGCTGGAGGCGATGATGGGCGATGGCAAGGCGCTTCAGTCGGCGACCTCGCACAATCTGGGTCAGAACTTTGCGCGCAGCTTCGATATCAAGTTCCAGGACGCCGATGGCGAGGTGAAGATCGCTTGGACGACGAGTTGGGGCGCAAGCACCCGCATGGTCGGCGGTGTCATCATGGTACATGGCGATGCATCAGGCCTGCGAATGCCGCCGCGGGTGGCTCCAACTCAGGCGATAATCGTCCCTATCTGGCGCAAAGATGAGGAGCGTGAGGCCGTGGCGGCCTTGGTGAGCGAGGTTGAGCAGTCGTTGCGCGCGGCGGGGGTGCGGGTTAAAGCGGACTGGCGTGAAGAGCGGCCAGGTTTCAAATATAGCCACTGGGAACTGCGTGGCGTGCCGATACGTATAGAGATTGGCCCGCGTGACGCACAGAGCGGCCAGGTCGTGCTCGTGCCACGGACCGACCGGACCGACAAGCGCACCGTCGCGCGCGAGTCCGTTGCCGAACAGGTCATGATGCTGCTCGATGAGATTCAACAGGCGCTCTATGACCAGGCGCTGGCGTTCCGTAAGAGTCGCACCTACTTGGTGAAAGACTACGAGGAGTTCCAGGCGCTGATGGCTGACCGCGAACGCCTCGGATTCGTCGAGGGTTGGTGGTGTGGCGACGCCGAGTGCGAGGCGCAAATCAAAGCTGAAACGCAGGCGACGATCCGCTGCCTGCCGCTGGAACAGCCCGATGGCAGCGGCGTATGCGTCCATTGTGGGCGGCCATCGGCGGCGTGGGCGGTCTTCGCCAAGGCCTATTAATTGGCGACCGTTGGCATATGATGCTTCAAAAACCTCTCCGCCTGCCTGATTATCAGCAAGGCTCTAGCGGGTGGAGAGGGAGTTTTGTCCTATCACGTGGTGATATGCTGGGCATTGAGTATGCAATAGCGTTGACATAGTATTGGGTGATAGTATTGGGCTGCCTCGGGCTGGTCCAGATATAACCGATATGGCCGACTGGATTCCCTTGCGCAGTAGTGCAACTGGCATATACTGGCAAATGAGATGGTATTCCATGTATAATTTGCTGGCGCCAAATGCCACTGTGAACAAGGGCTTTCAGCGGCGGGGCGTATGAAGGACACACTCCGGACATCTGCCGGAGAAGAAGGGACTATGAGACTGCTGATTCTTGGCTGCGGGCGCGTCGGGGCGACCCTGGCCAATATCATGATCAAAGATGGTCACGAGGTCACTGTCATTGACCTCAACAGCGAGGCTTTTGAACGTCTGGGGTCGAACTTTGGTGGCGTGACAGTCGTCGGCGATGGCACAGACGAAGATGTGCTGATGCGCGCGGGCATCGAAGACGCCAAGGCATTCGCGGCTGTGACGAATGGCGACAACCGCAATATCCTGGCAGCCCAGATTGCGAAACATATCTTTGGCGTTCAAAAAGTGATTTGCCGTATTTATGACCCAATCCGGCAGGAAACGTACAATGCGCTTGGCCTGGAGAGCATCTCACCGACGGTTGTAGGCGCGAAGCTCATCAAGACAGCGCTCATCGATGACGCGCCACGCACCAAATCGGCTGTGCAATCCATTGCCGAAGGTCGCGCTGTACCACATGCCACCGTGCCTGAGAAGCCGCTGACGACGCCCGAGGCCACTGAGGAGAAGCACTAGACCTATGTATATCGTTATCGGCGGTGGCGGGCAGGTTGGCTACTATCTGGCGAAAGGGCTCATCGAGCAGGGCCACGAAGTGGTGCTGCTGGAAAAAGATAGCAGGCGTGTCGAGCGCCTGGCTGAAGAGTTGAGCAATTCTATCGTACGGGGTGACGCATGTGAGGCGCGCACGCTGGCGGAGGTCGGCACGTCGCGCGCGAACCTGGTGATCGCGGTGACAGGCGATGACGAGGATAACCTGGTTATTTGCCAGGTGGCCAAGGCGCGTTTCCATGTCGCTACCACCATCGCGCGTGTGAACAATCCCCGCAACGAAGGGCTTTTCCGCAAGCTCGGCATTGATGTCATCGTCAGCCCAACGCAGTCAATTCTGCACATGATCGAGGCGCAGCTACCGCACCATACGCTGGTGCCGCTCATGACGCTGACGAATGCTGGCCTGGGACTGGTCGAGTTGACGGTGCCACCTACCTCGCCCGCCGCGGGCAAGACGGTGCGCTCGATGACCCTGCCCAATTCCGTTAATTTGGCGTTGATCGTGCGGGGTGACACCAACCTGACTCCCACAGGCGACACGGTGATTCTGCCGGAGGACCACATTTTCGCGCTGGTCACGGCGGAAGGCGAGCTCTCGCTGCGGGAGCGGCTGCTGAATGAGAGCGCAGCGCGTTAGCTGCGGACTATCAAATCCTCCCCATTACTTCTGAGCGTGGGGAGGATGGTTGTTTTCCACGCTTCTACTCTCTCAAAGTAGGTGAAGACGCTCGAACGCGGTATCTATGTGGACGAGATAAGCCCTGGGGTCAGCAATCGCGTCAAGTTCGTCTGCCGTGATGTGAGCCATCACTTCGGGGTCGGCTTTGAGCATGGCGAGCAGCCCTTGCTGATGATCTTCATTGCGCCAGACCTTCTGCGCGTTGCGCTGCACCAGCTTATACGCCTCCTGGCGGTCCATCCCCTTGTCCACCAACGCCAGCAGGATGCGCGATGAGTAAATGAGTCCGCGCGTCATCTCCAGGTTGGCGCGCATGCGCTCGTCGTCTACCTCCAGCCCCTGCATGACCGAGTTGAAGAGCCATAGCATATAGTGGAGCAATCCCGTGCTGTCTGGCAGGATGATCCGTTCGGCGGAGGAGTGGCTGATATCGCGCTCGTGCCAGAGGGCGACGTTTTCCATCGCGGTGAGGGCGTGCCCACGCAGGACTCGCGCCAGCCCACAGATGCGCTCGCACTTCTCCGGGTTGCGCTTGTGTGGCATGGCGGATGAACCCTGTTGCTGCGCGCCAAACGGCTCGAACGCCTCGCCCAACTCGGTGCGTTGCAGATGGCGAATCTCCTGCGCCATCTTCTCCAGTGAGGAGCCGATAAGCGCCAGCGCGCCGACAAATTCGGCGTGGCGGTCGCGCTGGATGATCTGGGTGGAGACTGGCGCGGGTTGGAGTCCCAATTCGGCGCACACGTATTCTTCGATGGACGGCGGCACCGTGGCATGGGTGCCGACAGCGCCCGAAATCGCGCCGACGGCGACGGTGTCTACCGCGCGGTCCAGCCGCGCCCGACAGCGGCGCAGCTCATCTACCCACATCGCCAGCTTGAAGCCGAAGGTGGTTGGCTCGGCGTGGATGCCATGGGTCCGCCCTACCATGAGGGTGGTGCGATAGCGGAGGGCGGCCTGTGTAGCCGTTTCGGTCAGCGCGTCGAGCTGTTCGCGCAGGAGGGCGCCAGCCTGCACCAATTGCACCGCCAGGGCAGTGTCGAGCATGTCCGATGAGGTGAGTCCGAGGTGTAGCAGCCGCCCTTCTGGTCCCAGACGCTCCTGGACGGACCGCAGAAACGAGATCACATCGTGGTGAATCTCCGCCTCAAGCTCGCGGGCGCGCGCCAGATCATAGGTGGCCTCGCGCAACTTCGCCATATCCTCGGCGGAGATGACGCCCTCACGCGCCCATCCCTCGCAGACCAGCAATTCGACCCGCAGCCACGTATCGAGCTTATTTTCATCCGACCAGACCCGCGCCATCTCAGGCCGGGTGTAGCGTTCGATCATGCCCTCTCCTTAGCGGACGCCCGGTCTCGCTTGTACATCAATGCGGTGCGGCCGGCATGGCGCCGCTCGCGTGTTTTCTCTCCTAATCGTACCGCATTGCACCGCGTTCCTGCTGGCGGAGGGATAGCAGATGCCGATATTAGCTAAGATCATAGTCCAGGGTGAGCGTGTGGCCGCCGTCGGCGTCGATGGTGATGTTGCCCTGGCCGCCGATGCCCTGTAGCTCGCCTGTCCCAGAATCGCGCATAATCGTCAGGCTCAACGACTGCCCATCGCTCGACATGCTGGCGTCGTGAACCAGCACGAAGCTGCCCGACCTATCGTGAAGACGGCCCGCAATCCGTTCAAGCCCGACATAGACCGCGGAACCGCTCGGCGCGCCAGCCATCAGTAGCTCAGCCGTGCTCTGGCCCTCCAGGTCGCCATGAAAGGTCTTGCCCACGTGCGTCCGCGTCAGCTTGACGCCATCTTGATCGTCGTATTCCACGGCCTCCCAGGCCGTGATCTCGAAGGTGCAGGTCGCGCGGGTCGTCATAACGTCGAATCCTTTAAGCTTGTGCTTCCGAGCGTTGAATAGGAAAGTTTGGCTCAGGCAGATTTCGCCAGCCGCCGACGCTGGGCAGCAGGCTCCGACGGAGCGCGCGTAGACCTGGCATTGGCAGCCGTTTTCTCCACGGTCGGCTTCCCTCTTGCCTTCGGCTTTGCTGGAGCCGCGGGTGCGATTGCAGCACGCGCCGCCCGCTTCTCTTCAGACCTGGCAGGCCGCGTGCGCTTCGTTGTCGTCGGCCCGGCACTTCGAGCGGCCTTGTCCCTCACTGCACTCGTCGCCTTCGTGTTCGTGGTGACAGGTGGTTTTGCGCGACGTTCGGCCTTAATGGCCTTGGCAGGTTTGGTGACGAGTGGTTTTGCCGGTCTGGTTGTCTTCGCTGTCGGTTTTGTTGTAGTCTGCGCCCCTCTACCAGCAGTTGATCTGGTTGGTGGGTTAACCTTGGCAACCTTGGCAACCTTGGCAACCTTGGATACTTTGTTTGGCGTGGCCCCTATGGCTACTTTTCCGGTCTCAGTTTGAGCTGACTTTGCGGACTTTGCAACCTTCGCGCCTTTCTCGCCCGAAGGCACAGCTGTCTTTGCGGACGCTCTTGCGCGCGTTGTCGTAGCCGGTGACGTGTCCCATAAGGTCGCCTGCTTAGCATCGAGGCGTTGTGCCTTCTTCGCCGTCGCGGGCCGCTTTGTCACAGGCTTAGCAGGACGAGCAGTAACCGCAGGCTCGGCAGTCTTCTTCGTCGCTACTGGCGTTGCCGTCCTGGTGACTTTTGGCTTCATCGCAGGGGCTGTCGTGATATTGGGTTTCACAGGCCGTGTGGCAATTGGCGCTCTGTCGCTTGTCGTTGGCGAGGCCACTGGCGGACTGACAGGCGCTGCTGCTTTCGGCGGCGTCTTCGCTGGTGACTTCGCTGGTCGACGTTGTTTTGCCTGCCGAGCGTGCCGTGGCGCCTCATTCTCCTCAGCGAGCAGCGGGTTGGGGATGGCGATATCCTCTTCACCCATACCCAGGAGAAAGGTGTTTGGATGAAGGTGCTCGTCCGCTTCCAGCCGCAGTTTGCGTGGAAGCTCGATGACGGGAGCACGGGCGCGCTTCCGATGGCTCGTGGATGCCTCGGTGAGCGCTTTCAGTTGTTGGGGTGGCATCTGGCATACGGTCGGCGCGAAGCCGATTCGATCGCGGTATCGCTCGGTCGCCTCGATGATCTTCGCAGCCAGCGGGCGTCTGGCGTCGTCGTCGTACCAGAGTAATCCTGCCATGACCATGGGATAAATCCTCTCGCGCTGAACTTTTGTTCTAATTTAGTATATGGTGAGACTCCAGGAGTGTCAAATACCGGGTGGGATGAGTGTACATTCTTTGCGATGCGGTTGTATCTGGCAGTTCAGCGGAGGCGGAGCGGACGTTTGGCGCGTGAAAAAGCTGGCTGGAACGTTCCAGCCAGCCTGATGAATCAGCAGAAATCCACCTGCGTCGCCTAGGTCAATGGATGTCTTTGACGGTATAGACGACCGTTCCGCCGGGCGTAGTCACCTCGACCTTGTCCCCGATGGCATGGCCCATGAGCGCGCGTCCCACTGGAGACTGGTCAGAAAGCTTGCCGGTCGTCGAATTGGCCTCGGCACTGCTCACCAGGGTGAAGGTGCGGCTCGTGCCACGATCTGTCTCGACGTCGATGGTGGCGCCCAGGCGCACGGTGCGCTTGCCGCCGGTGTGCCGCGGCGTTTCCAGAATAACGGCGTGTTCCAGCAGGTGCTGAAGCTCCTGAATCTCACCCTCGACCATAGCCTGGAGATTCTTCGCGTCTTCATACGCGCTGCTTTCCGAGATATCACCAGCTTCCTTGGCCTCGTGAATGTAGTCGGCGACCTGCTGGCGACGCTCGGTGATGAGAAAAGTGAGGCGAGCCTGGTTCTCCTCGTAACCCTCACGTGTCAAAGGAATGCGCTCTGGGTCGGAGACCCGTCCCCCGTGACCGTTGTTTGATGCATTTGTCGCCATAGTCCATGCTCCTTGCTTCTCCGTCCAGGTTGGTGGCTGGCACGCGTCATAGCGCATGCAAACCGCTCCGGCCGCGCGAGCCGTTCTGTGGAGATATGCCGGTGACTCCGGCTTGCAGCATAAAAAAACTGGCGGGGTCCAAAAGGCCCGCCACAGGCTCATCTTGCCAGAAGATGCCTGCAAGTATATGCGTGGATAAGTGAAAATGTCAAGGTATACAGAGCAAGCGAATGGCAGGGGATTGTGGGGATGCCCAGATAGCACATTGGCGCGGCAGCCTGGGTGATGCGCGAGATGGCGCGATGCGCCGCTTGCGCCATCCATCCATAGGCTGGTACGATAGGCCGGACGTAAGAAGACTGGCATCAGGAGAAAACAGGTGGAAGATCAGGGGCCAATTGTTACGATTCCGCTGCGGAACGGCGCATTGGCAGCGGTGGGACACGATGGCGTGCATGTGGGCGAACGGACATTTGCGCTGGCCGACATCCAGGATGCGCGCCAGGTAGCGCCCGACCCTGTGACTATTGCGCTGCGCGTGGCGAACGAACGCCACGTCGTCGAGCTTCAGCCTGCACAGGCAGCCGACGGCGCATTACTGCTGGAAGCCTTGTTCCGGCTGCGGCCAGAGTTGCGGCCAGCAGGCTTTGAGGCGCCGGCGACGCTCCCCGCGGTCTTCCCACCGCTACCACAACCCGCACAGCAGCCGACCGCCCCATGGGGAGCGCACCCAAGTTGGCCGCCACATCCGGGCATGTATCCGCCGCCACCCCAGCCTGCGCAGCCTCCCTCGACGCCTCCGTATGCTTCCCCGCACTATCCACCAGTCAGCGCCGCTGGTGGTCGCCTGACGCCCTATCCACGTGGCGTCGGCGAATTGATTGGGGCAACGTTCGCGCTGTTCGCGGCGCACTGGCGAACCTGGCTGCTGCTGGGGCTGGTCGCGCTCTTCGTTCCCCAGATAGTCAATAGCGCGGTGGATGCGGTATTTCACGTCCTTGGCGGCAACGATCTCTGGGCTGGCCTATCGCTGGCGTCACAGGGCGCGGGGAGTGGAGGTCTCGGCATAGGCAGTACTGCGCTGCCCCAGGGCCGCGATCTGCTGCTAACCTCCCTCGATCTGTTGCTCACAGCGATTGTGAGCGCCCTGATTACCGGATGGTCCGCCGCCGTCCTCGGACATGCGGGTCGCGATGCCTTGTTTGGCCGCACCCCGAAGATTGGCGCATCTCTTCGCAGTGGGCTGCAGCGGGCGTTCGCGGCGATGGGCGCCAGCATTCTTGGTGGCGCTATCGTGCTGCTTATCGTGCTGCCGGTCCTTGTGCTCTACGCCATCTTGCTCACCCAGTTTGGCGATGCATTGAAGGATCCGACCAGTCTCGATTCGTCGTCACCAGCCAGCGCCGCCTTCACGCTGCTGGGGTGTCTGACCTTGCTCTTCATGGTGCCCTGCATTGTCTTTGCGGTCTACGTCTATGTGCGGCTCATTCTGACCCCCTATATCGCCGCGACGGAGGCGCTAGGGCCAGTTGCGGCGATACGTCGGAGCTGGAGCCTGACACGCAGGCAGTGGGCGCGTGTCTTCTGGCCATTATTCGTGACATCACTGGTCGTGGCGATCATTTCTTTCCCTTTCAGTTTTGTGGAGTATGCGTCATATGGCGTCGCGGCGCTGATTGTGAACCCGCTGGTTTCCGCGTTGACAGCGCCACTTGTCGCGCTTGCGGCGGTCTCTGTGCTCTACGATTTGCGGCTCCGACGTGAGGGATATGCGTCGCTTGCGAGTGAGAACGTAGGTGAGGAGCCAGAGCCGACATCGGCGTAGTGTCGCGGTTAGCGCGCGACAATCACTTGACGGGGTCCGAGCGCCCTGGTAGGACTGATGTCCCTGCTCATTACTCCTAGCGGCTGTGCTCGTTATGAACGTTAGAGAATCCTCACTGGCGTGCCGCCATGGCGCGTCAGTCGCCTCCCAGGTGGACGAGGAACGCGGGAACGGCCAGCGATAAATCCCACGATATCCCACGGCGTCGTTTCCCGTATTGCCAGGAAAGATGGTAGGGCTTAAGATGCGCGTAAGCGTATCGGTCCCCGCTTGAAAGTGAGGATGTGACAGCGCGTGCCGACGGGCTGTCATAATGGCAGGCATGGCAAAGAACACACCAGGACAACCTCATCCACCATCGCTTGACGACTTGCCGCTGATTCACGCCGGCTCCCATGTGGAACACTGGCTTGGGCATTATTGGGAAAAGCTCAAGATACCCACCAACCAGCTGCGCTATCTCGCCATCACGATGGACCGGCAGGAGTTCGCCGAATGGACGGGTCGCAGGCTTCAGTCCATGGCGCTTGGCTGTTACTGTTACCTACCACTTGGCAATATTGCTGGCGCCGCGACGGAGCATAGCGCCTCGCCTGATATTGTCGAGGTTGCCACCGAAGAGCGGACGGCCTCACGAGCGCCATCGCTTCAGCCGACATTGCCTGGCTTCGACACTTTTTTCGAGCCAATGATGGATCACAATAGTCGCGATGTCTCCACTTACATGCCGGAAGGCGACTTTCGCCATCTCATCTTCATTGAGCCGGGCATGCTCGATCGTGGCATCGAGGTGACGGTTGCCCACGAGTTGATTCACCTCTCAGATCGCGTCAAGGGGCGACCGCGCAAGCATCAATGTCACGGCAGCGACTCCATCTCGTTCGATGAGGCAATGATTACCGGTCGCGACGCCGAGACGCTCCGGCGGGAACTGGCTGAGGAGACACGGCGGCGTGAAGATGCGTTACGGCGTGTGCGTCCCTACAAATACTTCTACTATTGCCCTCGCTGCCATCGCAGCTATCCCCGCGTGCGGCGCTACGCGCGGCCGGTCTCCTGTGGCCACTGCTTTCGCCAGTACAATCCCGACTTCGTGTTGCGGCTGCGCCTCTCGCCAGATGGCCCGGATGTCGATCCAGGGTATGCGGCGCCACAGGACGCGCGGGGTGAGTCTGGCGATTCCATCACTCTGTAGCTCGCGTGCGGCTACGGTGAGGCGGGCGTGGCCATGTCCGCGGGAGGCCGCGGAATCCGCATCCAGTCGAGCAGGTCATAGAGGGTCGTCGCGACGAGGCAATCCATCTGCGCAGGATCATGCACGCGACGGCGGTCGAGCAGAATGGGTGTGATCCCGACGGAGCGCGCGCCCAGCACATCGAGCACATAGGAATCGCCGATGTGGAGGGCGTAGTCGGGGATGGCGTCGGCGCGTTCGAGCGCAGTCTGGAAGAGCTGCGGATCAGGTTTCGCGCGGCGCGCCTGCGCCGAGATGACCGCGAAATCAAAGAAGGCTATCAGGTCATGGTGGCGCAGAATCAGGCTCAGGCTCACCCCCCAGTCGGAAATGACGCCGAGGGTCAGGCCGCGCTCGTGCAGCGCATGCAGACAAGGCAGCACATCGGGATAGAGCGCGTAGTTGCCCGCGTCGTCGAAGGCGCGAACTGTCTCCTGGACGCAGGCTTCCAGCTGTTCAGGCTGGTCAGCGAGGCAGGGGCGGAGCATTTCAGTGAAATAGCCTGTCCAGATTTCATTGATAGCGGTCTCGTCGCTCCACGTCCAGGGCTTTGCCTTCGACATACTGCGCAGATGCTCTTCAGAGCGTTTCTGTTGCTGGCGCAGGCAGTTCACGTCAAGGGGCACACCCAGGCGCCGCGTGGCGTCCAGGGCAATCTGTGTCACCGATGGATGTGGCGCGAGCAGCGTGAAGCCAACATCGAAGAAGATGGCCCGTACAGCCTGGGGATTGGGAAGCTCCAGCGGTGCTGGCATGAAGAACTCTCCTGGTATGCGCGACGATACGAACGCCTATGCTCCGGCGTGTTGCTCGGCATAGATATCTTCGGCGGCGGCAACGCCCGCGCCAGCTGTTAGCGTGTGGCCGAAGCGCGGGAGCAGGCGCTCGAAAGCGCTGAGCATGCGCAAGATGTTGCGCCTCTCAGCATTGTAGCCCATGATGCCGACGCGCCATACCTTGCTGGCATAGTCACCCAGCCCGCCGCCAATCTCGATGCCGTCCTCTTCCAGCAGCGCTTTGCGCAGACCGACCACGTCACTCACACCGTCTGGAACGCGCAATGCCGCCACCATCGGCAACTGATGCTCTGGCTCGGCCAATGGTATCATCCCAATCGCTGCGGCCCCTGCTCGAAGCGCCTTGCCGTTCAGCGCGTGGCGGGCGTAGCGGGCCTCCAACCCTTCGGCCAGGGTCAGGCGCAGGGCGGTGTGGAGCGCGTAGACCAGCGAGACGTTCGACGTGTGGTGGTAGGCGTGCGG
>Ga0070684_100000068_pt1 | contig 65538 bp, 67 predicted proteins | sample KBSC723LmetaG_FD_65653 | JGI IMG/M metagenome (GOLD analysis project Ga0070684, IMG submission 65653) | Corn rhizosphere microbial communities from Kellogg Biological Station, Michigan, USA - KBS C7.2-3L metaG | ecosystem: Host-associated > Plants > Roots > Rhizosphere ...
TTCGAAATGAACTGCAAGCGCCGCGGCATCACGTTCGATCCGGTCATGGTCGAATACCTGGACCGCAAGTACTACAAGCCGCGAAAGCTGCAGATGCGAGCGTGCCATCCACGCGATCTCATTTCCCAGGTCGTGGACATCTGCCGCTACACGAGTCGCGATCCCGTGATTACACGCGAACTTCTCGACTCGGCCTGCGGCAGCTACTTCCTCGAAGAAACGGCATCACAGGGATCAGGCAATTGAAGCGAGAAGCTCTGACCGTTTCGGCGCCGTTCGACCTGAGCGCGTCGCGGCTCGACGCCGAGCGATTCGCCGACATTGCCGCGCGCGCCGCGATCATCGTGCTGTTCTCGATGATGGCCGTCCGATTCGGCGCAGACTTCCTGAAAACCGGCCGCTTGACCGGGCTCCTGCTGCTGCTGAGCGAAATGCTGGTGGTCGTGCTCACCGTGATGCGCCGTTCGGCGGCCGCCGTCGACCGCAGCGTGCGCGCGCGACTGCTGACGACGCTGTCGATGCTCGCACCGCCGCTGCTCCAGCCAGCCCAGGTTGCCCCGCTCCTGCCGCAGGTGTTCACCGTCGCCTTCTCCGTCGTCGGGCTTGCGATTGTCATCGCCGGCAAGATGACGCTCGGCCGCAGCTTCGGTCTGATGCCGGCCAATCGCGGCGTCGTGTCCTCGGGCATCTATCGCGTCGTGCGCCATCCGATCTACCTCGGATACCTCATCACGCACGTGGCATTCCTCCTCGCCACGCCGTCGGCATGGAACATCGCCGCGCTGCTCGCCGCTGACGCGGCACTCCTGCTGCGCGCGGTGTGCGAGGAACAGACGTTGTCGCGTGACTCGGAGTATCAGGCGTATCAGCAGGTTGTTCGCTGGAGAGTCTGTCCGGGGTTGTTCTAGCGGGACAAGGGAAAAGGCAAAAGGGAAAGGCAAAGGACAGACGGAGCCGTCAATCACGCAGGATCGCCACTGTCGCCCCAAGATGTGATTCCGGGGCATCGTCGAACCGTTCTACTAACGGATTCTTCTCTAGCGTCGACTGAACAATCCCACGCTGAACACCACGTCCACGTCCGTGAATCAGCCGAACCTCCCGAAGGCCCGCTTTGTGCGCCGCGTTGATGTACTCCTCGACAACTGACTTGATATCGCGTGGCTGGAAGGTGTGCAGATCGAGGGTGTGTTCGATTGGTATTCGTTTCACGGTCTAGTGTCCCGTCTGCTTTCTCACTGCTCGCGGGGCCCCACCCCCGCTCGCACTCGCTCGCGGGCGCCGCTCCGCGGCGCTACCCTCCGGCCGCTCGCTCGGGCCGCAGGCGCTTTCCTTGTCCCTTGTGGCTTTTCATAACTCACCGTCACCGTCGTGCTGATGCCGCCGCGCACTGAGAAGTCGCCGATGACGGTCATGCGTCGTGGCGAGCAGGCGGCGACGAGGTCATCGAGGATCTGGTTCGTCACAGCCTCGTAGAAAATGCCCTTGTTGCGAAAATCGATGAGGTAGTACTTGAGCGCTTTGAGCTCGATGCACCGTTTGTCGGGTGTATAAGTGATGACGATCTCGCCGAAATCGGGAAGGCCGGTCTTCGGGCAGACCGAGGTGAACTCGGGGCACCTGATGGTGATCTCGTAGTCGCGCTTTGGCTCTGGGTTCGGGAAGGTCTCCAACAGGGTACCGGGCATGGTCGAAAAATTGTAACATTCCGGCCTGTTTTCATGAGTCAGGCGGTCGGGCTCGATTGACACCGCAAAAGACCGCGCGCTAGGATGTGGCCTGATTTCATTGCCGTTCGACAGTTCGAGTGCCGTTCGCACGTGCCCGTCCGGGCGCCCGAATGCTCCCGCGAAGTCGAAGGCCAATTCTCCGCTGCCGCCGCACGCGCGCGCGGCCGCGAGGCGGGTCTTAGAGAGCGCGCACCAGCAAGGGGAATAGCCGATGGCAGAGGCCCGCAGGATGGGCAAATCTGAACTCTTCTCGCACTTCGCCGACCGCTTCGAAGTGAAGCGCACGCAGGCGAGAGAGTTCTTCGACGAGCTGAACACGCTGGCGGAGAAGGAGCTCAAACGCTCCGGCGAGTTCGTGCTCCCTGGAATGGTGAAGCTGGTGGTTCAGAAGCGCAAGGCGCGAATGGGCCGCAACCCGGCGACGGGGGAAGCGATCAAGATTCCCGCCAAGACCGTCGTCAAGGCACGCATCGCCAAGCAGCTGAAAGACGCTGTGCTTCCTCGCAAGTAGGTAAGCCGGACGGTAAGATTGTGGCTTCCGCCTGCAGGCGGAAGCACTCTCTTCGGCCCCTGGCGCCGCCCCCCGGTCGGCGGACCGCCAGCGGGCCGATTGTCTGTGGCGACGACTCTACGCCGCGACCGAGCGCCGGCCCGCCAGCACCCGACTGTAGACCGTCGCGGGCGCCAGGCGCTCGACTTTCGATTCGAGACTCGACATCGAGTCGTCATCCAGGATGATTCGGTCCGCCGCGTCGAGCAGAACCTCGCAGCTGAAGCGCTGACCGCCGCGGATCGTTTTCAGTTCATAAAACCGCAGCGCGTAGCCGATGCCGTCTACCTCGATCTGAGTTGCCTTCACCAGTTTCCGAAACATCATGTCCCCCTTCACTCCGCAGGTCGCAGAACCCCGTAGAACCTAAGAACGAACCCGTAGAACCTGAGAACGAACCCTGTAGAACCTCGTAGAACCCGGTAGAACCTTGTAGAACCGGATCCGTTAGCCCGCAACCAGCATCGGCCTGGCTGTCGTGCGCGGGAACTCGAGCACGAATGTCGTTCCCTTGCCGACCTCGCTCGCAACCGAGATCGTGCCGCCGAGCTGCTCGACGATCTTCTTCGAGATGGCGAGACCCAGGCCCAGGCCGCGCCGCTTGGTCGTGACGAAGTCTTCGAAGATCTGTCCGAGCCGCTCCGGCGGAATTCCGCAGCCGGTGTCGTAGACCCGCACCTGAACGCGTTCGGCAAAGGCCTCGCTCGCGATCACGATCAGCCCGCCAGGCGCCGTTGCCTGGATCGCGTTCAGGATCAGATTTCGATACACGCGGCCAAGCGCGAAGACGTCCCCTTCGATATAAACGGTCTCCGGCGACAATTCCGTACGCAGCGTGAGTCCCGCCGTCTCGGCGTGCTGCTCCATCGCTTCCGCCGCGTCGGCCACAGTGCGGTTCAAATCAACCGGGAACCGCTCCAGCGGAATCGGACGGGCGATATTTCGAAGGTCGTCGAGCACGCGCTTGATGATGACCAGCTCGCGCTCGACGGTTCGCTTGAACGTCTCGCGGTACTCGGCATCCTCGAACATCTTCTGAATCAGCTTGCAGCTGTTGCCGATGTTCTGGATCGGGTGCGAAAGGTCGTGCACCAGTCCCGCCGCGATGCGGCCGAACATTGCCTGCCGCTCCTGCTTTCTGATCTCATCCTGCAACTCGACCAGGCGATCGGCCATGGAGTTGAAAGCGTCGCCGAGCTGACGGATTTCGTCCTGCCCGGACAGCGCGACGCGCTCGTCCATGCGGCCCTCGGCGATGGCACGGGTGACACGCGTCAGCGCGAAGATCCGCTGGATGAAGGATCGCCCCCACACCCAGCCGAGAATCACCGTGCCGAGCAGTGCCAGGCTGATCGCCATGAAGAGTTGGCTCTTCAGCTGCTGCGAGATGCGAAACGCGTCGTCGGTCGGCTGCTCGACGATGACTGTCCAGCCCGGGTTGTCGATCGTGGCGGCGACCGCCAGCACTTCGCCGCGTGAGTTGTGGAATCGCGCAGGCGGCGGCGGTGACTGCGACTTATGCGCCTCCTTCGCGAGATCCTGCTCCTTTTTCAGCGGCTGAGCCTCGTCGCTCACGTCGGCTGCGACTGAAGAAGGACCGGCAATCAGCACCTTGTCATTCGGATTGCCGTCGGCGACGAGATTGCTCTTTTCGTCGAGGAGCAAGGCATAGCCCTCTGTCCCGACCTTGATTCGATCGACGGTGCGCCAGAGCTCTTCGAGCGAAATCTCCGCGATAATCCAGCCGGTCTCGTCAGCGGTCCCCGTCAGCGGAACCGCCATTGTGGTTGTCGGAAGGGCATCGTTATCGATGTACGGTGGAGCGACGAAAAATGAGGACACCCCGCTGATCTCGATTTCCTGAGCGGTCGGAATTTTCAGCGTCGATGTCCCGATGCGGCTGCTGGCGCGCAAACGGCCGCGTGCGTCGAACACCGAGATCTCGCGGAACTCAGGGAAATCGAGGACGTGATTCCGAAGGATCTGTTCCTGCTGCCACTGCAGGAGCTGAGTGCTCCGGATCTGCGTGCCGATTGATGCCAGGACGCGATGGCTGTTGTCGAAATAGAGCTTGATCTGCGCCGCAATCTGCTGCGCGACTTCCTGGTTGCCCACGCCCACCGACTGCTCGGTGCCGAACGTGAGGTTCCTGACCGACACCAACCCGTAAATCAACAGCGGCAAGACCGCGGCGGTGGCGATGAGCAGAACGAACCGTCCGGTGATTCGTTTCATCGCGTGGCCGTCTGAGTAGTGGCCGGGCGCCACTTATACATGTTCGCGAGAATCTCCGGCGCGGCTCCATCGCCGATGTCGAAACGGGCATCCACGGCCCGTGTCGTCTCCGTCCACGCCAGGAAAACTGCCGGCACGTCGTCGTAAAAGCGCTGCCGCAGATCGGCAATGGCGAGCCGGACGTCCTTGTCGTCATCCCGGGCCTGACGAAGGCGATCGAGCACGTCGTCGGCGCCGTCGTATCCGGTGTTCTGCCTGACAGCGCCCAGCGCACCCTTCGGTGAGTGCCAGAGGCGGTAGGCCCAGGTCAGGTCGCGGCCGCTCGTCAGCTGAAACACGTACGAATCGAATTGGCCTTTCTGAATGCGTGAAACGACGTCGTTGAACGGGAGTCCTTCGGGTACGAGGTCGATGCCGACGGCGGCAAGCTGCCGCTGGAGCAGCAGCGCGATCCGCTCGAACTGGGGGTCGCCATTGAAGAACATACACTTGAGCTGAAACCGGCTTGCCCGTTGACTCGATGTGGCGGGCCGAACCGGAAGTCCGGCCCCGTCGAGTCGCAGGCTGGCCGCGCTCGCGCTCGGTGCATCCCGTCGGCCTGTTGCGCCGGCGCCGGCGATGTAGGCCCAGTGCAGGGGCCAGATGGGGTCATCAGCCACCTGTCCTCCCCGCATGCCCTGCGCCACGATTTCCTTGCGATCGATGGCGTCGGAAATCGCCCGACGCACCTCCGGCCGGGACAGGATGGGATTTCGAAGGTTAAAAACGAGTGGAATGTAGTAGGGCTGTATCGACGTGTACTTTTCGAACTGCGCTGCTCCCTCGAGGAACTCGACCGATTCTTTATTAATTTCCAGGGCGAGATCGACCGTGCCCTTCATCAGTCCGGCCCAGACCGCGCGTGGTGTCGAATAACCAGTGACTGTGATGCGCTCGAACCCAGGGGTTCCGCGATAGTAGGAGTTGTTTCGCACGGCCTCGACGAGCTGTGGACTTTGCGCGACCAGCCGGTACGGTCCAGTGCCGATATCCGGCTTCTTGTCGTCCACGATCACGATATTTGCGAGAGCGCTCAACAGGAACGCATCGGGGCGACTGAGATGGAAGAGCAGCGTCTGCGCGTCGTGAGGCTCGATGCTCTTGACGGCTTCAAAGCCTTCTGACTTGCCGATCCTCCGACTGAGGATTTTCGTGACGACGTCCGCGGTTACGGGCGTGTCGTCGTGGAATTTAACGCCGGGCGTCAGGTGCACGACCAGCGTCAGTCCCTTCTCATCCCATTCCCAGGATGATGCGAGCCGGCCCATTGGTCGTCCATGCCCGTCGATGGAGAGCAGCGCTTCGGCAAATAACATCGAACGGATGACGCTCGGAGCTTCGTCGGTCACCCGCGCGCCGATGCGGAGCGCGCGTATCTCGGCTGACGCCACTCCCTTTCCGCCACACGAAGCGGATATCGACGCTGCGCCGATCGCGAACAGGAGGCAAACGGGTGCCGCCGCACCGCGAACCCGCCTCCCAGGCGTGCTGCAGAACGTCAGAACGGCACCGTCCATTGGAGCCACATTACCAGCATTATCGGCATACCCTCCCCAAAAGCGGAGGGTACACGTCACCTACCCCAGGCTGGATCTACCGCCGCGGCTCCATCGGCTGCTCGACGATGAAAACGCATCCGGTGTTGTCGCTGGGCTTCTTTTCGGCCTTCTTGATGATCTGAATCTTCATGGTGTGTGTCCTATCTCTGGAATGTGGTGATGTCGAATGTCCGTGTCGGCTTCGCTCAGCGGAGGTGCTCGACGGCGACGTCGATCAGCCACGGGCGCAGCGTTTCCTTCTTCTTGTCCGTCTTTCTGTCGTTCTTCACGTTCGTCTCTCCTTGAGTTGACGTTGGCCGCTAGTTGACCGTCGCGACTTCGCGAGCGGCGGCATCGCGCGCGAATGAAACCACACCAGCCTCGAAACTGCGTTTGTGGCAGTTCGGCTTGTTCATGTCTCCAAGTTCCAGGTGGGCAGCGGTCGAGCAGCCGCCGGCACAGAGGGGGATGAAGGCGCAGTCGTTGCACTCTTTCCACGCGGAGAGCGTCTCGAAGCGCGTTGCTGCGGCAGCCTGACCGGTGGTCTGATTCCCGTTGATATGGCCGGTCGAGTACTGCGTGTCGCCGGTGAAGCCCGGGCAGGCGTACAACGCGCCGTCGGGGCCGATGGTGTGCGCGTGCTGACGATGGATCTCGCAGGGACCCATGTGCACCCCGTCCACCGTGTTGAACCCGCGCTTCTTCGTCTCCTCGCGCAGGAACGACATCTTGTCGTCGAGGAAATTGCAGTTGTCGCAGATGCTCGTGCCGCCCCCGGCTGACGTCATGCACGTGCCATTCAGCGGCTTTCCTTCCGTGCTCACCACGGTCAGGGGAATCATGCCGTTCGGCGTCTTCGGGCGCGGCTCGCGGATGACCGGTTTGAACGAAACGCGCGCGAGCTTGTCGGCGAACTCCTGTTCGCGGAGAAAATCGAGCAGCGCCGGGTAACTGTCGACCGATGACTCGTCGAAGTTGCCACCAATCGACACGCGGCACTTGCCGGCCACGAGGCGGATGTTCTGGATGATCTTGTCGAAGGTACCCTGGCCGCCGCGCAGCGGCCGCATCCGATTATGCGTGTCGTGATCGCCGTCGAGGGTGATCTTCACGCCGTTGAGTCCGTATGGCGCCAGGCGGTCGACGACTTCGGGAGTCAAGAGCAGGCCGTTGGTGATGACGTTTACCAGCATCCTGACGCCACGTTCCTGCGTGGCCTGCCACAACCGCTCGGTCAGGTAGTACGCCACCGGCAGGTTGAGCAGCGGTTCCCCGCCGAACAGCGTGAGCACGAAACTCTCCGGCCGGATCGCATCGAGCCGACTCTCGGCCCACTCGGCGACGCGGGCCGCGGTCTCGAGCGTCATCTTTGCCGCGAACTTGTTGTGATCGCCGTGGTCCCCCTGGAAGCAGTAGTCACACGCGAAATTGCACTGGAGCGTCGTCAGAACCGTGACGCGAAGCTGCTCGCGGCTCTCGCGGATGTTACGAAAGTACTCCTCGACCTTCCGTCGCTCTCCCTGGCGGTCGTTCACCACGAAACCGTGCTCGGACAAGGTCGCGAGCGCGTCGCGCTGCTCGGTGGTCAACGGTCCGTCGTCGGTGCCGACGCGATCGAGCAAGTCCGAGACGTCACGCGACACGATCAGCTGGGCATCCGTAAACGTGTTCATCAGGAACACGTCGCTGCCCTGTCCGATCTGGTCGAGCGGGACACGGACGTTGAACATCGAGGCTTGCATGCACTCTCCTTGGAGCGGGCGTCGATACTTGAAAAACGGGTTGAATCGGTCGGAAGGCCACGGGAAGGGCGGCCATCGGGGCTCTGAAATTGCAACGCATATTCCGGCAACATCAGACCTGTCCAAAGAGTCCCTTCAGCCAACCCCAAGCTCAGCCCACCCTTGAAAATACAGATCTGTTTGAATGACTCTTTGGGACTCGCAAAGGTGAGCGGAACCGGCGCACCCCCACCATCCCGCGTGGGGCGATCGGTCAATTTATTGGCCGGTCAGGCCAAGAGATTAGCCGCTCGTTAGGGAATTTGATCGAATGGTTGAGCTTAGGCGCCCCGAAGTTTCCGGGCGATCTCGCGCAGGTCCAGCCGCGACATCTTGTGCTTCAGCGTGCTCAGAGGGATGCCCAGATAGCGAGCTGTCGCGGTTACGTTCCAGTCTGATTTCTCGAGCGCGCGCAGGATGAAATTGCGTTCGAAGGTGTCGCACGCCTCCTGGAAGAGCGCGTCGCCAGTCGTCGGCCCGGAGTCGAGTTTCGCGAAGTGATACTCGAGCGGCAGATCTTCGTCAGTGATGTATTCCTTGTCGCTGACCGCCACGAGGCGCTCGATGAGGTTTTCCAGCTCCCGAATGTTTCCCGGCCACCAGTAGGAGGCCAGGATTTTCAAGGCAGAACCGGATATCCCGCGCACCGGTTTGCGAAACTTCGTCTTGTACCGATCGAGAAACAATCGCGCGAGCTCGGGGAGGTCCTCGATCCGATCGCGAAGCGGCGGCATCCGAATCGGGATGACGTTGATTCGATAATAGAGGTCCTCGCGGAACCGCCCCTCCTTCACCGCCTTTTCCAGGTCGACGTTGGTGGCGACGACCAGCCGGAAATTGGTCTTGATCGGTTTTGTCCCGCCGACCCGCTCGATTTCACCCTCCTGAATCGCGCGCAGGAGCTTCGCCTGGAGATCGAACCGGAGATCGCCAATCTCGTCGAGGAAGAGCGTTCCGCCGGTCGCCAGTTCGAATTTCCCGAGCTGCTGCTTGTGCGCCCCGGTGAATGCGCCGCGCTCGTGGCCGAACAGCGTGCTTTCCACCAGCTCGTGGGGAATCGCCGAGAGATTGACGGCGATGAACGGAGCGTCGCCCCTGCCCGATTCGCGGTGCAGCAGCCGCGCGAGCAGTTCCTTGCCCGTGCCGCTTTCACCCAGGATCAGCACGGTTGCCGAGAGCTTCGCGACCTTCTGCACGAGGTCGACGATGTCGCGGATCTGGCGGCTCGGACCAATCAGGAACTCGCGCTCGCTCTGCTCGGCGACCTGCGCGCTGAGCGTGATGACCTGACGATTCAGGTCCTGCCGTTCGCACGCGTTCCGCACGAGCGAGCGCAGCTCGTCGTAATCGAAATTCTTCGTGATGTAGTGATACGCCCCGTGCTTCATCGCCTGCACGGCGGTCTCGACCTCGTTAATCGCCGAGATCATGATGCACTCGATGAGGCTGTAGTTCTCTTTGACGATGCGCAGAACGTCAAATCCGCTGATGCCGGGAAGCCGCACGTCGAGCAGAATCAGATCGACGTCCTCGTGCTTCAGCAGGGCGAGTGCGGCCTCGCCGCTGGACACGGTCAGCACCCGATAATCACGTTTGAGGATGGCGGCAATCGTGTCGCGCATCCCCTGATCGTCGTCGCAGATGAGGATCGTCTTCGAGGCACCCATGGGGAAGTTGCCCGATTGTAACGCGTTTTGCGCCGGCCAATCCGCTTGTGGCTTCGGCCGTTTCTTTGTAAGGTAAATCGTTGTGTTGTCTTGGGTTGTTGGGGCCCTTGGGCTTCTGGCTGCGTTGGTCGCGCTCGTATGGGTGCGCCGGGTGTCGGCGCGGCTCGAGGCGTTGAAGCAGTCGTACTGGGATCTGCGATACGACTACACGCGTCTCCGATCACAGGTGTCGCGTCTCGATCCGGAGACCGCGTCGCCTGAGCCCGAGCCGGCGGCTCCCCCCAGCGGCGCGACCGTTTCCTTCGTGCCGCTTTCGACGATCAGAAAGAAAGACAGGTAAATGGCGAACGAATACGACGTCGTAGTCATCGGATCTGGGACGGGCGGCTATGTCGCCGCCATTCGCGCCGCCCAGCTTGGCCTGCGCACCGCGGTCGTCGAACGCGACCCGGTGCTCGGCGGAACCTGTCTGAACCGGGGGTGTATTCCAACCAAAGCCCTCCTCGAACATGCGCATGCGTTGAAGGTGGCTCAGAACTGGAAAGAGTGGGGGCTCACGCTCGGCGACGCGTCAATCGGTATCGACATGGCGCAGGTCCACACGCGTAAAGACAAGATCGTCAAGGGGCTCACCGGAGGCGTCGAGTTCCTTTTCAAGAAGAACAAGATCGATTGGATCAAGGGCAACGGCCGGCTTGCCGGCAAGAACACGGTGGAGGTCACCGAAGGACAGAAGCAGACGCTGGCCGCACGCAAGGAAATCATTGTTGCCACCGGCTCTCAGCCGCGGAGCGTGCCCGGCGTCGAGATCGATCGCAAGCGCATCATCACCAGCGACGAAGCGATCGCTCTCAAGGAGATTCCCAAGTCCATTGCCATCATGGGCAGCGGCGCCGTCGGCGTCGAGTTCGGCTCGATCTTCCGCAGGTTTGGAAGCGAGGTCACCATCATCGAGCTGCTGCCGCGGATCGTCCCGATCGAAGACGAAGCGGTCTCGGCGGAACTGGAACGCTCGTTCAGGAAGCAGGGGATCAAAGTCCTTACCGGGACGAAGGTGACGAGTGCCAAGGCTTCGCAGAACGGCGTTGACATGGAAGCGCTGACGCCTGACGGCAAGAGCGTCAAGATCAATGCCGAATATCTGCTGGTGGCAACGGGGCGCGGCCCGGTGACGTCGGGTCTCGGCGCGGAGGAAGCGGGCCTTCGGCTCGAACGTGGCTACGTGCACGTCGGCAGGGACTTTCGAACGAACGTCCCCGGCATTTCCGCAATCGGCGACGTGATTACGTTCGACCAGCCGGGGCATCCGCAGCTCGCCCACTTGTCTTCAGCCGAAGGCATCGTCCTCGCCGAGCGGATTGCCGGAAAGGAACACGGCGAGATCAACTACGACCAGGTTCCTGCCTGCACCTACTGCGATCCGGAAATCGGCAGCGTCGGATTGACGGAGGCGGAAGCCAGGAATCGTGGCTACGAGGTCAAGACCGGTTCCTTCAAGTTTGGCATCCTCGGCCGGGCGCGAATCGCCGGGGAGGTCGAAGGGTTCGTCAAGATCGTGTTCGACAAAAAGTACGACGAAATTCTCGGTGTGCACATGATCGGATTGCGGTCGACCGAGCTGGTGGCGGAAGCGACGCTGGCCATTCGTCTCGAATGCACCGTCGAGGAACTGCTTCGGACCATTCACGCGCATCCGACAATGTCGGAAGCGGTAGGCGAGGCGGCCCACGCCGCGCACGGGGCGCCGATACATGCGTGATCAGTTACCAGTTTCCAGTCTGAGGAGAAACAGAGCTCGAAACTGGCAACTGCGAACTGGAAACCGGGAACTACAATAGGCAAATCATGACCAACGTGGTGATGCCCCAGATGGGGGAATCGATTGCCGAGGGGACGATCGTCCGATGGATCAAGAAGGTCGGCGATTCCATCGATCGTGACGAACCGCTCTTCGAAATCTCAACCGACAAGGTCGATGCGGAGATACCCTCCCCGGCAGCCGGGGTGCTCACCGAGATAAAAGTCAAAGAGGGAGAAACCGTCGCGGTCAACAGCGTCGTCGCCACCATCGGGATGGCCGGCGAGGTCCGAACGAAGGGTGAAGTTTCAGAGCCGCCGGTGCCGGAGGCTGCGGTGGGACAGGCCGAGTCACCGGCGACACCGTCGGCACCGGTCGACGCAGCCGGCGACGTCGAGGAACCCGCGGCCGATACGGCGGAAGGACTGCGGCGTCAGAAGTCTTCGCCGCTGGTGCGCAAGATCGCGCACGAACACAAGGTCGATCTGAGCCAGGTGCATGGGACCGGCCTCAGCGGACGGGTCACCAAGCAAGACATCCTCGGCTACATTCAGCTCGGAAAGAGTGGCCCGCGGCCCGCTGCCCCGCCGCCGGGCCCGACCTACAAACCGGGCGAACACGTTCACGTCGTGCCGATGAGCGTGATGCGGAAGAAGATCGCCGAGCACATGGTGCTCAGCGCCCGCACGTCACCACACGTCTACTCCGTGTACGAGGTGAACTTTAGCCGCGTCTCCATGCTGCGCGATCGGAAAAAAGCGGAGTATGAAGCCGGCGGCGCGAAGCTGACCTACACCGCGTTCATAGCCAAGGTTGCGATCGACGCGCTGCGCCAGTTCCCCATCGTCAACGCCACGCTCGACGGCGACAACATCGTCTACAAGAAAGACATCAACCTTGGGATCGCCGTCGCGCTCGACAACGGTCTCATCGTGCCGGTGATCAAGAATGCCGACGAGAAGAACCTCCTCGGCCTGACACGTGCGATCAACGATCTGGCAAACCGCGCCCGGACGAAGAAGCTGAATCCTGAGGAAGTCCAGAGTGGGACCTTCACCATCACCAATCCCGGCATCTTCGGCGCTTTGTACGGCATGCCCCTGATCAACCAGCCGCAGGTGGCGATCCTTGGCGTCGGCAGCATCGACAAGCGCGCGGTCGTGATCGACGACGCGATCGCGATACGGCCGGTGTGTCACATTACGCTCGGGCACGATCATCGGCTCGTCGACGGTGCCGATGCAGGCCGGTTCCTGTCGTTCGTCAAGGAGCGGCTCGAGAACTTTGACGAAGCCTGGATGTGACGGGTATCTCGTTTGTCACCTGTAACCTGTGACAAGAATCATTGAAGTCCATCGCCTCGGAGTGGTGCCGTACGGAGAGGCGCTCGAAATCCAGAAACATCTGGTCGAGTTGCGCAAGGCAAACGAGATCCCGGATCAGCTTCTCCTCCTCGAACATCCGCCAGTGATTACGCTGGGAGTGAAGACGCGCAACGACCGAAGCCACGTCGTCGCCTCGGCGGAAACGCTCGACGAAGAAGGCGTCGAGGTCTTTGAATCAGGCCGCGGCGGCGACGTGACCTATCACGGCCCCGGCCAGCTCGTCGGCTACCCAATCATGGATCTCCGGCCCGATCGGTGCGACGTGCACCGCTATGTTCGCGATCTGGAGGAAGTGCTGATACGCGTCGCGGCCGCATTCGGTGTCGCTGGTGGCCGATCGTCGGGGCTGACGGGCGTCTGGGTCGGGGACGAAAAGCTCGCGGCGATTGGCGTTCGCATCGCGCGGTGGGTTACGAGCCATGGCTTTGCCCTCAACGTGAGCACCAATCTGGCGCACTTCAACCTGATCGTGCCCTGCGGAATAGCGGACAAAGGCGTGACGTCGCTGGAGCGGCTGACGAAGCGGTCCGTCGCTATGGATGAGGTAGCGGGCGTGACCGCCGACGCGTTTGCCTCGTTTTTCGACCGATCTCCGGTTCAACCGGCGCTCCCACCACTCCTTGAGTCTCACCGGTAGGCCTTCAAGTACTGACAGTTACAAGGGATTCTCCTACCCGGAATAATCGGGTCGGATCAGGTGTTCTGTTTCGCACGGAGGCCCCAGATGCGTCAGCCGGTGGAGCAAGAACTGATCGGCAGAATGCAGGCGGGGGACAGCACGGCCGTCGGCGATCTCGCCTCGACATACGGACCGCGAATCCACCAGCTTGCGTTCCGCTACCTGAAGAACTGGGAAGATGCCGAAGAGGTGACCCAGGACGTTCTCATGAAAGTGCATCGGAAGATTGATGCGTTCCGCGGCGACGCGGCGCTCTCTTCCTGGATCTATCGGATTACGTTCAACACCGCGATGTCGCGGTTGCGCAACGGCAAATTCAGTCGACCTCACGAAGTTCCGCGGCAGGAAGAGGGAAGCGAACCAGCCGGTCCCGATCCGGCAGACTGGTCATCGATGGCTGACGATCACGTGATGCGCGCCGAGCTGCGCACTCGGCTCATCGAGGCCCTGACGCATCTACCCGAGGTCTATCGTGTGCCGGTCATTCTTCGCGATATTCAAGGCCTGTCGACCGAAGAGGCCAGCGCGATTCTGCGCATCAAGCCACAGACCCTCAAATCGCGGCTGCACCGCGGCCGTCTGATTCTCCGGCAGCACCTCGGCGCGTTTGCCGGCGGCATCGCGCTCCATGCCCGGGAAGCCACGCACTGACATTGCTGATTGTCGATTGCTGATTGTTGATTGAGGCCACGGAGTTTCAATCAGCAATCAGAAATCAGCATTCTCGACCGCGTTCTCGAGTCGCGTGCGCTCCTGTCGTGTCAGCACCGGTTCGATGACGCGCCTGACTCCGTCCTCACCCAGTTCGACCGGCATTGCGCCCACGCGTCCATTTCCGAGGTGGACGAAACACGAGAATCGGCGCCGCGATCCGAGCGCGATTGCTTCGACGACCCTGGCGGCGGCTGCTCCGAGCGTGTGCGTGCCCGGTGGCCAGAGTCCGCGAAGCCTCGCGTTCAAGCCGGCGATGACGTGGGGCGGCACATGGGATGTCAGCGGCTGCCCATCGAGCGACGCCTCTTCCCACGCGACGACCGCGTGGTCGGGCGGAACGCCGGCGACGCTTATCGCCACCGGCACGCCGGACGAATCGATCGCCAGTCCAGCGAGCGCCCGAAGCGCGGATTCGAGCGCGGCGGGCGCCGATCCGATCAGGCGAGCTTCCGCGATATGAAGCTCGCGGACGCCGCGGGCGATGAGCTCGCGCTGCGAACCGCCGGCGCAGACGATCGGCGCCTTCGATTCGACGGCCGCAACCTGACGTAGAAGCGTCAGCCCCGCCTCGCCCGCGAACTCCCCTGCGCCGGAGGCCGGATCGGCGAGCACGATGACCCCGGCTCCCGCCGCTGCGGCGATCGCGCCGCTGCCTACCACCGCGGTCGCGAATCGATCGATCGGCGACGACTGTCGGATGTCGAGCGCCTTGCCCTGCGCGATTCGCTCCTCGGCGTCGATGAGGCGGATCTCACCAATCCTGTCGCGTACCGCGAGCGTGTGCGCGACGGCGCCGCCGAGCGCGCCGCTGCCGATGATTGCGACGAAGGACATTCTCTACCGGGTTCTACAAGGTTCTACTGGGTTCTACAAGGTTCCGCCAGGTTCGTTCGCTACGCGCCTTCGGCTCTCAGGCGGACTCGTTTATCCTAATAGCCATGTCCGGCATTCCCCAAACCATCGACTTGACGCACAAGGTCGCGCTGGTGACCGGCGGCTCGCGCGGAATCGGCCTGGCAATCGCCGAGGCTCTGATCGACGCCAACGCGAGCGTGGTCATCACGGGACGCAGCGAGGCGCAGCTCAACGAGGCCAGCCATCACGTGTCGAGGGGAGAGGCTTCACGCGGACAGCGGCTGCTTGCCATCCGAGCGGACGTCAGAAATGCGGCCGACGCGAACGCCGCCGTTGACGGCGCAGTACAGCGGTTCGGCGGGCTCGACGTGCTTGTCAATAACGCCGGCGTCGGCATCTTCCGCAATGTCGCGGACATGGATGAGCCGTCGTGGCACGACGTGATTGAAACCAACCTGAGCGGTCCGTTTTTCTGCTGTCACGCGGCCATTCCGCACATGAAGGGCCGAGGCGGGGGCTGGATCATCAACATCAGCAGCCTGGCCGGCAAGAACCCGTTTCCCGCGGGGGCGGCATACTGCGCCTCGAAGGCGGCGCTCAACGCATTCAGCGAAGCGCTGATGCAGGAAGTGCGTCACGACGACATCCGCGTCAGCTACGTCATGCCCGGCTCGGTGGCGACCGGATTCTCACGCGGTGAATCGCCAAGTGGACCGGCGGCTGACTGGAAGCTTTCACCAGACGATGTCGCGGAAGTCGTGATTGACTTGATCCGCCACCCCGCGCGAAGCCTGCCGAGCCGCGTCGAGCTTCGTCCGTCACGGCCACCCAAACGCTGAACCCTCTTGACTGCGATCGCCCACTTCAACGTTCTCGAGCAGCTTGGCGAAAGCACAACCGGCGAGTTGTGGCGGGCGCGCGATACGAAGGTCGGGCGAACCGTCGCCTTGAAGCTCGTCTCCGCCTCGGCGTTCCAGCAGCCGGGCAGCCGCGACGCCTTCTTTCAGGATGCACGCGCCGCCATGGCCTTGTCGCACCCGAACATTGCGACGCTCTTCGACGCCGGCGAGTACGAAGGCGATGGCTATCTTGCGTATGAGTTTGCCTCGGGGATCACGCTTCGCCAGGAGAATGACGGACGCTCCGTGAATCCGCGGCGGGCCGTCGAGCTCGCGATTCAGATTGCCGACGCCCTGGCCGATGCGCACGGATCCGGCATCCTTCACGGCGATCTCCGTCCTGACACGATCATCGTCACGCACAAGGGCAGCGCGAAAGTGCTCGAAATGGGAATGTCGCGCTGGACGAGCGGCGGACGCGTCCGGGCACAGGCGGCGACGGCGCCACGATCGCTCGGGCCGGAAGCGGTCCCGATCGTGAGTTACATGTCGCCGGAACAGGTGCTTGGCGGCCCGATCGACGCGCGATCGGACGTGTTCTCGCTCGGCGTGGTGCTCTACGAGATGCTGGCCGGACGTAATCCGTTCGTCGCAGCGAGAGCGGAAGACACGGTCGTCAACGTCATCGCGGCGAAGATCGCCGCCTCGCAGCCGTTGTCGACATCGCTCGCGGATCTGGATGCGCTGGTCACGCGGGCACTGGCGAAAGACATCGAGCAGCGTCCGCAGAGCGCCGCCTCGCTCTCGGCGGAGCTTCGAGGCATTGGCGCCATGCTCGATGTCCGCGCCGGAGAGGCCGGCCCGCTCGAGTTGCTGCCGCTCGATGACGAAGGCAGCGGCCGTAGCACGTGGTGGGTGGCCGCGGCCGCCGTCCTCGCGATTGGAGGCCTGGCCTGGTGGTTCCTCAAATGATCGACATCAGCGTGTCGATGTCGATGTTCGCTCCCGAGACCACGACCGCGATACGACGGCCCCGTGTTTCCAGCGCGCTTCCAAGAACCCCTGCAACTCCGGTGGCGCCCGCCCCCTCCGCGATGACGCGCTCCTGGCGCAGGAGTCCCGCAACCGCCTGCTGCAACTGAGGCTCGCTGATGACCGCCATCCGATCGACAAGCCGCCGGATCAGGTCAAAGGTGGTGGTGTCCGGATCGAGGTTGCCCGCCAGTCCATCGGCGAGCGTAGGCTTCACATCAACGGTGACGATTCGCCCGGCGGCGAGGCTGTGCCGGAATGGCGTCGAGGCTTGCACTTCCACACCGACAACCTCGATCGGCCGGGAGGATGACTTTGCGGCAATTGCGATTCCGCCGGCCAGGCCGCCGCCGCCAACCGGCACCACGATCGCATCAAGGTCCGATGCCTGTTCGAGCAGTTCGAGACCGATTGTGCCTGCGCCTGCGATCACGTCGGGATGCGAGTAGGGAGACACGAACAACGCCCGTCCACTCGACGCGTGCGCCTTGGCCCGCGCCTCCGCTTCGTCGTAGTCAGAGCACGGAATCAGTTCCGCGCCCATTCGACGAATCGCGTCCGTCTTCGTCCTCGGTGCCGTTGCCGGCAGGAACACCGTGAGTGGAATGCCTTCTGCCCGCGCAGCGAACGCGAGGGCCTGCCCGTGATTGCCAGCCGAAGCGGTCACGAGGGGAGGCGGCTGCTGGCCATGCTCCTCGGTCAGGGCCAGCACGGCGTTGAACGCACCTCGAATCTTGAACGAGAAGGTTGGCTGCAGCGTTTCGAGTTTGAGGAGAACCTCACCGCCTGTGCCGGCCGACAGCCAGTCCGATCGGCGCAGCGGCGTGCGCAGAACGCGCTCTTCGATTCGGCGGGCCGCCGTTCGAACCGCGTCGATGGTGATCAGGGTGTGGAAGGACTCGCGGCGAGGAGGATCTCGGCCAGACGGGCAGCGAAGGCGGAGCGCGCCATCACCTCGTCGACGCCCGCCGCCCGTGCGGCGTCGATCAGCCCGGTGTGGACGTGTGAGACGAAGCCAAGGGTTCGAATCTGCGACAGAGCGTCATCGCTCTTCATCGCGCCGATTGTATCGATCGGTTCCGCTTTCACGCTGTTGAGATCGAAAATCACCAGCGACGGCCGAAGCGAGCGAGCCTGCTCCAGAATCTCCGTCGGAGTCCGGGCGAACGATAATTCCACCCCCGCCTGCTTCGCCGTCGTTCGAATCTTCGAGCTGAAAAGCAGGTCGTCGACGGCCGCGAGAATCATTCAGGAATCATAGCGCAGTTACTTCACACCGACGGCCGAGATCCGCTGCGGCAAGGAAGGCCCGGCCGGCCGCTGTGGCAACGGTTCGGCCGCGTAAAGCGTCCGGGTGTTGACGACAGCCGAGACGATGAATGTGACGACCAGGCCGACGATGGCGACAACACCGCCGATATCGAATAGGCGATGGGTCGATCCTGCTACCGTCACGAAGCCTGACGACATCAAGCGGAGCGATCCGATCGCCAGAAGGATTCGGAGTTCCGTCGGGCCGAACTTCCAGAACGAAATGCGGAACACTCCCACGGCATGTGTGGCCAGCGCGATCTCGATCATCAACAGGTAGTACGCGATCAGGAAACCCGCGCCGATCGAGAGACTCATATGTCCCCCGAGCACCAGGCCGGCAAAGATGAAGAGAATGCAGAGGACGTCGAGGACGTGATCGACGTAGAAGCCGTACCTGGGGCGTTCGTGGTGGCGAACGCGCGCCAGCGTCCCATCGAGGCTATCGCCGAACCAGTTCGCAGCCAGCAGGCCAATCGCCGCCAGAAGCGCCGGTCGTGAGCCGTTCCAATAGCACAGGCCAGCGCCGAGCATGGACACGCCAGCCAGCGCCGTCAGGTGGTCTGAGTTGATGGAGGCCGGCATGCGCCGGGCCATCCAAATCAGGCAGCGCTTTTCAATGGAAGCCAGAAGGCTCTCGTGCACCCGCCGGGCTTCTGGTTGAAGAGGATTCGTCATCTTGTCTGAGAATGCGAAAATGGAAAGGAAACAGGCTCATCCATCATGATTCTCGAGATACGCGCGGTTGCCCCCTTCTTCAAGAATGGTTTTGTCGTCGGCTGCGAAGAAACGCGCCAGGGTATCGTCATCGACCCGGGTGACGAGGTGGATGAGCTTTTGGCTGCCGTTGACGAGCACCGGCTGACGATTCGCTTCATCCTGCTCACCCACGCGCACATCGATCACATCACGGGGGTTGGCGCGGCGAAGAAGGCGCTTGGCGTGCCGGTCGGCCTTCATCAAGCGGACCTTTTCCTCTACCAGGCAGTCGAGCAGCAGGGACAGATGCTAGGTGTTCGCCCGGATCCGCAGCCTGACGTCGATTTCTTCTACGATGGGATCGGACCCTGGCGGTTTGGAAAGTACGGCGCGTGGGTGTACCACACGCCGGGGCATTGCCCGGGCGGAGTGTGTCTGGCCGTCGGTCGCGAGTCGGACGCGTCCCGCGTTCTTTTCGTCGGCGACACGCTGTTTGCGGGATCGATTGGCCGCGTCGATCTGCCGGGCGGCGATCTTCGCGTCCTGTTGAATTCGATCCGCGGCGTTCTGTTCTCGTTTCCTGACGACACCGTCGTGTATCCGGGGCACGGAGAACCGACTACGGTGGGAGTCGAGAAGAGAAGCAATCCATTTCTGGCCGATCGGTAATTGGTGAATTTGTGGGTTGGCGAATTGGTGAATTAAGGCAGGTTGCCGAAGTGATCACCAATCCGTTAATTCACCAATTCACTGACTCACCAAATCACTGATTGTCTCGGCTGACCACGAGTTCGACTCGGCCCACGCCGAGCCGGTCCCCTTCTTTGAGCTTGGATTGCGTGACGCGCGCGCCGTTCACGAACGTGCCGTTCGTGCTGTCGAGGTCGTCGACTTGGAGCTCGGTGGCGCCGGCGCTCAGCCTGCAATGAAGGCGCGACACGAGCGCCGCGTCCACGATGAATTGCGCACCGGCCGAACGGCCGATCGTCCTGATGTTGCCCGGCAGGATGCGAAAGAGGAAAGGTTCCGGGGTGTCGTCAGCCGTTTTGAGTATCCACATGGGTCAGAGCGCGCTGACACGCGCGTGAACCACGTTGCCGCCTCGCGTCAGCAGCGTCTCACGCGTAATCTCGTCGTCGGTATTGATTGGCAGCGCCGGCTCGGACGCTCCGGTCTTTCCCAGCAGATGGGCCAGAAATGTCGTGATGTTCTTCGAGTACATTTGACTCGCGTGGTACGGCACGAGCGCCGGAGGATTGGACGGTCCGAGGATCGTGACGTCCTTGTGCACGACAATCTCGTCCGGCCTGGTCAATTCGCAGTTGCCGCCACGCTCGGCCGCCAGGTCGACAATGACCGACCCCGGCGCCATGGCTTCCACCATTTCCGTTGTCACCAATATCGGCGCGCGTTTGCCCGGGATGAGTGCGGTCGTGATCACGACGTCGCTGGCGGCAACGACTTTGAGCATCATTTCACGCTGCCGCTTGTAGAACGATTCGTCCTGAGCCTTGGCGTATCCGCCCTTGTCTTCCGCGTCGGCGGCCTCGAGCGGCAGTTCGACGAATCGCGCACCGAGGCTTTGCACCTGCTCTTTCACTGCGGGACGAACGTCATACGCCTCGACCTTCGCGCCAAGCCGCCGCGCCGTCGAGATTGCCTGGAGCCCGGCGACACCGGCGCCCATGATGAACACGCGCGCCGGCGAGATCGTGCCGGCCGCCGTCATCAACATCGGGAACATACGCGGGAGGGTCGTGGCGGCGAGGAGCACGCCCTTATAACCGGCAATCGTCGCCATGGACGACAGCGCGTCCATGCTCTGGGCGCGCGTGATCCGCGGCATCAATTCCATCGAAAACAGGTTGACGCCGATCGGAGCCAGCTGCCGGATCGCCTGCGGGCTGCCCAGGGGATCGGCGAAGCCAATGACCGTCTGCCCGCTGCGGAGCGTCGACGGATCGGCCGGCGTGGCACGAACCTGAAGGACGATGTCGGATGTTTTGAATAGTTCGGGGCGCGAGACGAGCGTCGCGCCCTGGGACCGGTAGCCGTCATCGGGAAAGCCTGCAGCCGTGCCGGCGCCCGATTCGACAGCGACCTCGAGGCCTGACTTGACCAGGCCGCCCACAGCCGCCGGGATCACTGCGACGCGAGTCTCACCGGGCCATGTTTCTTTCGGAATGCCGACTCTCATCGGTCAAAGTGTAAACGATCCAGGTTCCGCAGGGTTCTACAGGGTTCTACGAGGTTCGTTCATTGCGCCGAGCCCTCGAACCCAGTAGAACCAGATCCGGTTCCTACTTCTTGAGCCAGTTGGCAATCGCCTTGGCGACCGCTGGCGTAACCGTCTTGTCCGTGAGCGAGCTGTACTCCGCCACGTCTCCTGTCTTCGCGGGAACGAGCAAATGATTGATCCCGGGAAGGTGAACAGCCTCGACCGGCGGTGACTTCTTGCGGTTGCGGGCGAGCGCTGCGAGCTGATCAGCGTGGTGCGGCAACACTTGCTGATCCAGATCGCCCTGGATGATCAGGATCGGCTGCTCGATCTCAGGCATGACCTTCGCCGGATCGAACAGGAGCAGGCTGCGAAACCAGGCGGAGTCGGCCTGCTCACGGAGTTCCTTCGGAATGGATTCCCATCCCTTGTCGGTGATGACGGCCTCCTGGATGCGGGCCTGCAACTCGATCTTCGCCTTTCGTTCCTGATCCGAGGCACTTATGAGATCGAGAGCGTGGCGCTGCTGTTCGAGGACGAGATCGGCGCCGCGCATTCCGGGGGCGGCGATGAGAATCAGGGCAGAGATCTTGTTCTCGTGCGCCGCCGCGAGCATGGCGACCGCTCCGCCTTCGCTGTGCCCGGCGACGGCGATCTGCCTGGGATCGACATCCTCGCGCTTCGCGAGCCATCGGATCGCGGTAACGAGATCGTCGGCGTAGTCCTGAATGGTGACCCGCTCGGACCGTCCGCCGCTCTGCCCCACGCCGCGTTTGTCGTAGCGCAACACGATGAATCCCTGGTCGGCGAGGCCAGCCGCGATCTGGGCGAAGATCGGAACATCCGCCACCACTTCGTCGCGGTCGACCGATCCCGAGCCTGCAACCAGGACGACGGCAGGGCGCCGCAGTTTTCCCGGCTCCTTGGGCATCGTCAGGGTGCCCGCGATGCTGAAGCCCGGCATCGGGATCAGCACGTCGGTGTCGTTCGGATTGCGCACCGGCTGCGAGCGAACCGCCACGCCGGCGAGTTCAGAACGCACGACGCGCAGGCCCGCGGCGGGAAGATCGAGACGGACGAGCCGCGAGCGAGAGTCAATCGTGATGCTGCCGTCGAGCGGCCGCCCGGGGTTCTGAAACACCACGTCGTATTTTCGCCCCGCGATCATCCCCGCGGGTGACGGCAGCTGTTCGGCTGACACGTTCTTCACCGAGACCGTCACCTCCGCTTGCGGTACGACATACACTTTGAGCTCTGCGCCGGGCTGCGATGAGGCGAGTCGCGCCGCCAGCGCTTCGTAGCCGGCAATGAACGTATTCGGCAGGACGATCGTTCTTGCCGAGACCTGGTCGGTCTTGGAACTCTTCGTTCCGTTCTGGGTGATCTCGTTGATCGCGGTGGTCACGCCGAACGAGGTGGAGAGCGACATCGGACGGCCCCCCTGCGTCGCCTCTATGTGGAGTTCGGTGGGCTGCCAGTCAGGCGTGTACTTCACCTCGAACCGGTTGACGGTCGTGTTCAGCGGTGCGCCGAACTGGGCAGTGGACGACAGCACCCAGTTTGATCCGTTCCGCGCGAGCCGCACGCGTTCGACGCCAACCCGGGTTCCGTTCAAAAAAAGCGTGAACTCGACGTCCCCTTCCGCCGGCTGCGTGGCAGACGCCTGAGTCGCAGGGGGCTGTTCCTGCGAGGGAACGCCGCCGGCCGCAGCCATAAGAGCGGCGGGAGCCATCAGGATTGACAGCGCTACCGCAGTAAAATGTCGTGATTGCATCTGTTCAGGATACCAGCAAGTTCCCTATGTCTTTATTAGACGATTATCACGCGCTTCGAGCCGGCGCTGCCATCGTCGATCGTTCCGCGCGAGGACGCCTCGTGCTGACGGGTGTCGACCGCCGATCCTATCTTCAGGGGCTGCTGTCCAACGATATTGCCGCCCTCGAGGCGGGCTCGGGCTGCTACGCCACTTACCTGACCGCGCAGGGCCGGATGATTGCCGACATGCGCGTCTTCGAAACCGGCGACAACCTGCTCGTCGATCTCGATGGCACCCTTGCCGCCGCGGTCAGCGATCGGTGGTCGCAATTCATCTTCAGCGAAGACGTCAGCGTCGCGAACAACTCTGCCTCGACGTCGCAGGTCGGGGTCTTTGGTCCGCAGTCGGCACCGGTGCTGGCGCGCGCCTTGGGCGACGCCGAGGCGAGCGGGCAACAGTGGGAGGACACGCTGCGGAGGATGCCAGTGAACGCGATCCGGACCTGTAACTTTCGCGCTCAACTCGTGCAGGTGCTCAGGAGCGACGACATCGGTGTCATGGGGTTCGAGATCATCCTCCCGTCGCGGCTCGAGGACGATTTCGTGACGTCGCTGCGGTCAGCGGGCGCGATCGAAGTCGGGACGGATGCGGTCGAAGTCTGCCGCGTTGAAGGGGGCAGGCCTCTCTTCCACGTGGACATGGACGAGGACACGATCCCGCTCGAAGCCGGGATCGAGGACCGCGCGGTCAGCCTGACCAAAGGTTGTTACGTCGGTCAGGAGGTGATCATCCGCGTGCTGCATCGCGGCCACGGCCGCGTCGCTCGCAGGCTCGTCGGGATGACGTTTGCGCCGGGCAGCTCCGTGCCATCCCGCGGCGATCGCATTTTCTCCGCCGACCGCGACATCGGCTCGATCACGAGCGCGGTCGAATCGCCGGCGCTTGGCGCGCCGATTTCTCTTGGCTACGTGCACCGCGATTTCCAGCAGCCGGGTACGTCCGTGAGAGTTGGTGAGCGGAACGGAACGGTCTCAACGCTGCCGTTTGTTCCGACTGGCAGCGCCAGCGAGCCGGTTGCTGCCGACTGAGGCCCGCTCCTGGAAATCCTCCTCCTTCAACTGCTCGTGATCGTCGCGACCGGCCGCCTGGTCGCGCTCGCATTCAGGCGCCTTGGACAGACGCCGGTGATCGGCGAAATGTTCGCAGGCGTCCTGCTCGGGCCATCGCTGCTCGGGCAGGTGTTTCCGGCGATTGAGGCACGCCTCTTTCCCGCAGCGTCGCTGCCGCCCCTTCATCTGATCAGCCAGCTTGGGGTTGTGTTGTTCATGTTCGTCGTCGGCATGGACGTCGACGTCGATCGACTCCGCCGCCGAGCTGGCGCGACAGTACTCATCAGCAACGCAGGGATCATCGTGCCGTTCGCGCTCGGCGTGTGGCTGTCGGTCTATCTGCACGAGCGATATGCGCCGCCCGGCGTTCCGTTTCTGACGTTCGCGCTCTTCATCGGCACGGCCATGAGCATCACGGCGTTTCCCGTGCTGGCCCGGATTCTTGCCGAGCGACGCCTCACCGGAACAGAGCTCGGGAACCTGGCGCTTGGGTGTGCCGCCATTGATGACGTGACGGCGTGGTGTCTGCTGGCGCTCGTGCTGGCGTTCAGTCGCGGAGAGGGGCTGACCGCTCCCCTCGTTGCTGTCGCACTCGCGGGGATCGTCGCCGTGATCGCGTTTGCGGTTGTGCGTCCTCGCGCTTCGCGGCTGTTTGGCGGCGCAGATTCGGGCGGCCTACCTCCGCGGACACTGTTCTCAGCGCTGCTCTTCCTGCTTGCCGTGGCGCTTTCGACCGAAGCGATTGGCGTACACGCCGTGTTCGGGGCTTTCCTCGCCGGTGTCGCAGTCGGGGGCGCGGACGGCTTACGGGAACCGCTGCGACGAACGATTGAACCGCTGACGTCAACGCTGCTGCTGCCGTTGTTCTTCGCCTTCTCGGGTCTTCGTACCGACGTGGGTTCGCTGTCGCCTCAATCGTGGGTCGCGTGCGGGATGGTGCTTCTTGCCGCGATCGCTGGAAAATTTGGCGCGGTCACCGCCGCCGCCCGCTTGCAGGGAACGGCGTGGTGCGAGTCGATTGCGCTCGGAGCGTTGATGAACACCCGCGGCCTGATGGAACTGGTCGTCCTCAACATCGGCTACGACCTCGGCATCCTCTCGCCGCAGATGTACACGATGATGGTGATCATGGCGCTGACGACGACGTTCATGGCGGGGCCGGTGCTGGCCGCGCTTGCGCGAAAGGTTTCCAGCTTCCAGTCGCCAGTTTCCAGTTCACTGAACACTGGAAACTGGTAACTGGCAACCGGCAACTGATTTACGCCAACGCCTCCGCGGTCTTCACACCATAGAACTCGTACCAGGGATGTGCGGCCTTCAGCCGTTCGTTGACGTTGTTGATGTTCTTCACACCCTCGTCTTCGAGCCAGTTCCGGAACGCGGTGCCCCCCTGCTTGCCGTAAATGGCAATGCCGTCCTTCCAGGTGGCCCGTCCGCACAGCACGCCGGAGAACTTCGTCCCGGCCTCTGCCGCGAGCTCCAGCGCCTCGGTGAACTCAGGATTGCTGACGCCCGCTGACAGGTAGATGAACGGCTTGGTGGACACGTCCGCGGCGCGGCGGAAATGGTCCATCGCCTCTTTCTTCGTGTAGGCGCTCTGGCCGCCGGACACCTTGGCCCCCTCGACGAACTTCATGTTGATCGGCACTTCGACCTTCATCACGTCGACGCCGTATCGATCCTTGGTGAATTCTTTCATCGCGCCGATCACGATGTCGGGCTTCTTCTTCGCGTACTCGAGGCCCTTCTCGTCCATCCCCTCCGCGTAGCCGACAAATTCGAGGAAGAAGGGAATGTCGTTGGCGTGGCACTCGTCGCCGATCCGCTCCACCCACGCCTGCTTGTGATCGTTGATGGGTTTCGGATCAAACGGTGTGTAGTAGAGCAGGATCTTCAGGCAGTCGGCACCAGCTTCCTTCAGCCGGCGGACTGACCAGACGTCGAGGAGGTCGGGCAGGCGACCCGGTGTGTTCGCGTCGTACCCGGTCTTTTCGTACGCCAGCAGGAGTCCGGAACCCGCGGCGCGGCGCTTGCTCGCTGGAAGCCCCCACTCTGGATCGAGAAGAATCGCGCTCGCGTGCTTGGTCAGCACTTCGGTCACGAGCGACTTGAACTCTTCCATCTCGGCGTCGCTGACGTCCGCTCCCTTTTCCTTGGCGAGCGATTTCTTCAGCGAGCCACGCTGATCCATCGCCGCGGCCGCAATGACGCCGCGTTCATTCGAGACCGCCTTCATTCCCGCGAGCTTGCCCGATGTGATTTTCACGTTCGATGTCTCCTATCACTCCGAGGGGCTTCGCCCCTCGGACTCCCCTACACGCGCTCTCGCGCGCCGCTTCGACGGCGCGCTCCGATCGCGTGGGCTCACTCGCGCGCTCGTTCGCCAGGCGGCTGGGCCTGTAAGCAGCTGCCGAGCGCCTGAGTGAAACGCTTATTGTACAACAGGGAATTTGAACTCTTCCATCGACGCAGCAGCCACGGCCCGCTCGACGATCTCCGTGATCGGCAGCGTGGCTTCGGCGTGCTCGACCTCGTCGCTGCGCGCCCTGGTGGCCGGGTGGCGCGGAGTAAAAAGCGTGCAACAGTCCTGATCCGGGATGATCGAGATCGGATACGTTCCGAGGCGCTGCGCCTCAGCCGTGATCTCGTCCTTGTCCATCCCGACGAGCGGCCGAAGGACAGGCATCGAGACGACGCTGTTGATGGAGACGAGGTTCTCCAGCGTCTGCGACGCGACCTGTCCGACGACCTCACCGGTGACGAGCGCCTGCGCCCGGTGATTGCGTGCGATGCGCTCGGCGATGCGCATCATCAGGCGCCGGTAGATCACCACGCGAAGCGGCGGCGTTACGCTCAACGTGACCTGCTGTTGGATGTCGCCAAACGGCACGAGAAAGAGCCGCGAGTGGAGCTGAAACTGCGTCAGCAGCCGCGCCAGCTCGCGAGCTTTCTCCTGCGACGCACGCGACAGGATCGGATAGCTGTGAAAGTGCACGAGCAGAACCCGGCATCCCCGCCGCATCAGCCGCCATGCGGCCACGGGTGAATCGATGCCGCCCGAGAGCAGGCACGCGACGCGTCCGCTGACCCCGACCGGCATCCCGCCGGCGCCAGGCTCCTTCCCGAAGTAATAGAACGCGTCGTTGGTGAGGGCCTCGACATGGATCGTGAACTCGGGGTCGCCGAGATCAACGGTCCATCCTTTGGCTTCCTTAATTCGTCCGCCGACTTCGCGTTCGATCTGCGGTGAGGTCAGCGGGAAGCGTTTATCGGCGCGGCGCGCCGAGACGCGGAAGGTCTTCGGCCGGATCGTGTCGTCGAGATCCGCCAGAATCGCGCCGGCGATCACGTCGACATCGAGCGGCGCGCGACCCGCCCTGGCGAAGTTGGCGACTCCAAACACCCGAGACAGCCGTTCGCGAACTTGAGACCAGTCTGCCTCGCCGCCAAGCACGACCTCGATGCGCCCCATCAGAACACGAACCTCTCGCACGCCGAGGTGCGCGGTCGCCTCTCGTAGATTCCGCACCAGCCGCGCGATGAACCACGGGCGGTTGTTGCCCTTGAGGGCGATTTCCTGGTAGTGCACAACGACGGATTTCATGGTTGATTCGAACGGTATGAATTTGGCCGTAACTCACGGTCTCAGTGGAAGATAGGTCTCCGAGCGCCCTGAAAAGGAGGCTGGCACTTTCGCGGGAAAAGTGCCAGCCTCCTTTTTATCAGAGATTCAGCAATTCATGGGCGGCGCGGTGTCCGCTGACGACGGCGCTTTCGATGGTGCCGGGGAGGCCGGTGTCGATCCAGTCACCGGCGAGAAAGAGTCCCTGGATCGGTGTGGTCGTGCCGGGGCGGCAGGGCTGGCCGGGCTCCAGCGAGAACGTCGCACGCTTTTCGCGCACGACGGTTGCGCGGAGAAGTCGGGCGTCACGTGCTGCTGGAAGCGCTTCCTGGACCTCGGCGGCAGCGAGCGCAGTCAACTGATCGCGGTCCATGGCCGTCAGTCGCGTCGCTCCGCTCGAGACAAGCGACAGGTGCGACGCATCGCCGCCGAAGGCGAGACGCTTGTCGAAGATCCAGTGCATCTCGCGGCCGGGCAATCCGACGAACGATTCGTCCATGACGCGGCGGTCGTACCACAGATTGACGGTCACGATCGGCATGGAGCCCATGCGGCCTGCCGTACTCAGAAGGCTGGCGAGCTGCGACGGCGGCGCCGGCAGAAACAATCGGCCGATGTCGAACCACGGCACCGCGGCGATGACCCGGTTGGTGGCGATTCGCTCGCCCCTGACGTCAACCGCCTGCACGCGCCCCTGACCGACGACCACACGTGTGAGGGCATTGACGCGAACCTCGCCGCCGTGTGACTCGATGTAGGCGCGCGCCGGTTCGGCATACATCTCGTGCAACGGCCGGATCGGGAGCACCAGCGATGAATCTCTCGCGTCCGGGCCGAACATTTCCGCGAGCACTCGAACGAACGGTGCGGCTGACGCAACGTCCGGCGACTGATTCAGTGCGGCGACGGCAAGCGGCTCCCACAGCCAGCCGCGCAGTCGCTCGCTCTGGCCGTGGGCGATCAGCCATTCCGTGACCGTACCGCGTGGCTCGACGACAATCGATCCGGTACGTCGCAGTTCACGGCGGGCGCGTCCCAGCGGGCCGGCCAGCTTCAGCACCGAAAGCCGATCCCGCCACGGCAGTGCGTCCCAGTCGAGCACGCCGGCGAGCAAGTGAAGGGGGGAAGGCAGCGTCGGACACGACAGAACCGATCGCCGCCCGTCGCGATCGACGAACGGAACCGACAACGATGGTTGAACGCGGACGTGCTCGAGAGCGTGGACGCGCTCGAGAAACTCGAATGTCGCCCGATAGCAGCCGAAGAGCACGTGCTGTCCGTTGTCGACGAGCTCGCCGGTCTCACGATCGCGGAACGCCGTGGCCCGTCCGCCAAGCTGCGCGCGCGCATCGACAACGACGACGCGGACGCCGCGTTCGGCAAGTGCCGCCGCGGCGCTCAGACCGGCGAATCCGCCGCCGATCACGACGACGGGGGCGGAGGTGCCTGGCTCTGCCGCAGAATGGGGGTCCGGAACGGGCTCCTCGCTCATGCCGGTTACCGGGCGCGAAGCATGGTTCTGGCCCATGTTGCTGCGGCAATCACGGCACGCTGTGGGCGAGGGATTCGGACGACCCCGCTGAACACGTCGTAGTCGGCACGCTCGATGCGATTCAGGATGCCGCGGTAAATCGCGCCCATGATTTCTGCAGGCACAAGCCGGTTGACGTCTGCCGGCGGAAGATCTGCCGCGGCTTTCCGGTAATAGTCGCGCGCCCGCTCTGACAGCCGTTGCAGGACCGCCTTCACGTTCGGCGATCGCACACCATGTCCGGCCTGCAACACCTCCTGTCGCAGATCTTCCTCCGAGCAACCACAGGCGCGGAGATCGGCCAGCGGAATGTAGACGCGTCCTCGCCCCAGATCCTCCGGAACGTCGCGCAGGATGTTCGTCAGCTGCAAGGCGACACCGAGATCAATCGCATATTGACGCGACCGCTGGTCGGAGTAGCCGAAGATCTCCAGGCAGATGAGGCCAACCGCTGAGGCTACCCGAATGCAGTATTCGTACAGATCGTCGAATGATTCATAGCGGCGCGAATCGAGATCCATTTCCACGCCCTCAATCAGCGCCTCGAATGCTGAACGGGGAAGATTGAAGTCGGCCGCGAACGGCGCGAGCCGCTGCCCCTGGCCGGTCTGCGGCGTGCCGCCCTCGAAGACCGCGGCCAGCTCTTCTCTCCAGCGCGCCACCTGACGTCTCGCCGGCTCCCCAGCTCCCGCCTCGTCGACGGCATCGTCGACCGCACGGCAGAAGTCCCACACCGCGACGATTGCGCGCCGCTTCTCCGGTGGCAGCACCAGGAACGAGTAATAGAAGTTCGTGTCGCGACCCATGTCAGCGCGAAGATCGGACCGGCCGCCAGCGCAGCGCCCGCCACCCAAGCACGGGGGCATCGGCTGCCGTCAGCGTCGGACGATGACGAAAGACGTCGAAATCGGCCGCTTCAAGGTTCTCGAGGATGCGCATCCCCCCCAGCCAGGTGAACCGCAGTTCCCAGCGAAGCCGGCCGTGGACGGCGTCGCAGACCGGCTTGCCGGCCTCAAAGAGTTCCCGCGTCCGCCGCGTCGCCTGTCGCACGGCGTCGCGCCACTCCGGCGTCATCTCGCCACGGTCGAGATCGGATTCGCGGGCGAACGCGCGGGAACGCTCCTCGTCGGGGAGATAGAGTCGTCCTCGCCGCCAGTCGATCGCCAGATCCTGCCAGAAATTCGTCAACTGCAGCGCCGTGCACACGCCATCCGACTGCGCGTCGAGCGCCGCATCGTCGTAGCCGGCGATGCGAAGCACGAGCCGGCCAACCGGGTTCGCAGATCGGCGGCAGTAGTCGAGGACGTCGTGCCAGGTGCGATACCGGCTGGTGACGACATCCTGTCGAAATGCGCTCAGCAGATCGTGAAAAAGCGATCGTGGCAAACGGTGCGCGCGAATCGTGTCCTCGAGCGCGACGAAGATCAAGTCGTCGCCCGACGCGCCGTGACTCTCCTGAAGCGTGGTCGTGCCGCGATCGAGTCGCTGCGCCCACGCGTCAAGCAATCGGAGTCGCTCGTCGGCATCCGGACCTGGTTCGTCGGCGAAGTCGTCGGCGCGGCGCGCAAACGCATACACCGCCGCGATGGGGGACCGCATGGGCGCTGGCAGCAGGCTCGATGCGACCGGAAAGTTTTCATAGTGTTCGCGCGCGATTCGCTCGCAATACCGGTACGCTTCGTCGATGCCGGTGCCAGAGTCCGTCAGCGCCGCTGCTTTCACCACTCTGGTTCCGCCGCTCCTGCCCGTCGATTTGCCGCGCGTCCCATGACGAAGAGCAGATCCGAAAGGCGGTTGATATAGGTGAGAAGATCGGGCTCGACGGCGTCGCGTCCGAGTCCAACGATCGCACGTTCGGCGCGTCGGCAGATGGTGCGCGCGACGTGCAGTCCTGCCCCGGCAGGAGATCCGCCTGCCAGGATGAACCGCCGAAGCGGGGGCAACTCGGATTCGAGCTGATCGATCCACTCTTCAAGCCTGACGATGTCCGTGGCGGTGATGGCCGCCTTGGTCACGCGGTTCGCGATCTTGTGGGCCGGATCGGCGAGCCGCGCGCCGAGCGCAAACAGATCGCGCTGAATCTGTTCGAGCATCGGGCTCAGCGCGGCGTCGGCCAACGAGGCGCGGACGAATCCGAGCCAGGCGTTCAGCTCATCGACGTCGCCGTATGCAGCAACCCGCGGATCGCTCTTGGGCACACGCGTCCCGTCGAACAGGCCGGTGTCGCCACCATCGCCCGTCCTGGTGTAGATTTTCACGTCTTCATTATTCGCCGGATCAGCCTCGAGATACAGGGCAACGGCTGCGGAATCGCGCTCCCGAATGACCATACCCACTAGAAAACGAAGCCGAAAAGACCCGCCGAGTCTGCCGCCGCCCGCCAGCCGTCAGTGGTTTCGTCGACGGTTGCTCGGTTGGTATCGACGTAACGGACGCGATCTGCCGTGGCGCCAGACGCGCGATCCGTATCGCATTCTGGTCTCCGAGGTCATGCTGCAGCAAACGCAGGTCGATCGCGTGCTGCCGAAATATCACGAGTGGATCGACAAGTACCCGAGCCTTGACGCCCTGGCCGCGGCCCCCGAAGAGGAAGTCTCGAACACCTGGCGGCCGCTCGGCTACAACGTTCGGCCGCGAAGGCTGCATGCCATCGCGCGCGAGTCGGTCACGAGGTACGGCGGCCAACTTCCCGGCGACGAAGCCACCCTCCGGTCGTTCAAGGGTATCGGCGCGTATACGGCGGGGGCGGTTCTGAGCTTCGCGTTCGGCCAGCGCGCCGCGATCCTCGATACCAACGTTGCCCGCGTTCTCTTCCGCGTCTTTGTCGGCGCAGGCGATCCGAAGTCGCACGCGATGCGCCGGCATCTTTGGGACGTGTCGCGAACGGTGCTGCCGATGCGGCACGTGTTCGACTTCAACCAGGCGCTGATGGATTTTGGCGCGACGCTGTGTACCGCGCGCAACCCACGGTGCCCTGACTGTCCGCTGCGCGGTGGATGCGCGGCGTTCCCCTTCGATCGATCGTGACCGACGTGTCACCGCCGCCACGGCGCATCGTCGTCACCGCGGCCGTCATCGAGCGTGACGGACGGTTGCTCGTGACACGGCGGCCGCGAGGAGTTCACCTCGAGGGACTCTGGGAGTTCCCGGGAGGCAAGTGTGAACCCGGCGAAACGCACGCCGCCTCACTCGAGCGCGAGATTGCCGAAGAGCTCGACACCGGCGTGGTGGTCAATCAGGAGATCTTTGCGGTCACACACGAATATCCCGACCGCGTGGTGGAGCTGCATTTCTTCGAGTGCAGTCTGACCGGCACGCCGTCGGCGATGCTCGGGCAGGAAATGCGGTGGGTGTCGCGGGAGGAGCTCCGGTCGCTGTCGTTTCCTCCCGCGGACGAAGAGCTGATTCGAAGACTGACGGAATAAATGGGAAAAGGGAAAAGGCATAAGGGACAAGGCGTCTTGGCCCCACTCTTTTCCCTTCTCCCTTTTCCCTTGCCGAGCGCGTTCTTCAGCAGCGCGCTAATGTTTCTTCAACGTCTCTATGCCTTGAACTTTTCCAAGACAGGTGTCGCCGGCGTAGGGAATGATGATCGCTTCGGTGCCGATCGAGGCGGTGCCGGTCAGCGACATCGCGCACGAGGGGAGTCCAGGCCCGGTCGCATTTCCCTTGGCGCTCCACTCGATCGCCGTCGGTGACTTGAGCACCCCTTGAGCGTTGCCGGTGAACTTCAGATCGCCGGGACAACTAGCGCTGAACGATCCCTTCGCCGACGAGCTGGTTTGTTCGGTGACGTTCCACTTGAAATCAGTGCAGGTGCTCGGTGTGGGGATCAGCGTCGACGATGTCCAGTTGCCGAGCAACGAACTATCGCCGGCGGCCGAAGGGTCGGTGAGCGAGCTCTTGTGCTCGAGGCTCGTGCAACCGGCGGCGCCGATTGCCGCGGCAAGCACTATCGCGAAGAAGTTGGTCTTCATGGCGCATCCAAAACCGGGGTCTGAGCCCTATATTCCGGGGTCAGACCCCGGTCGTAAAGATTACGTCGATTATCGGACGGACAGGTCCCTTTAAACAGAGAGAGGAGCGAGAAGCATGCCATCTCATCCGTAATCACTCCGAAGGGCTTCGCCCCTCGAACTCCCCGACACGCTCGCTCGCGGGGCCCCGAACGCCCCACTCCGCTCGCGTGGGCTCACTCGCGCGCTCGTTCGCGACTGTCAGACTGGTCAGTTATGTGTTGTCCGGGACGAGCTCACCATGTTCGCTCGAGGCGAGCAGATTCCGAAATCATCGGATCGGATGTAAGGCTCCGCCGTAGTAATCCTCGAGCGCCTCACGCGTGCTGCGGAACGCCAGCTCACCCCACGGAATTTCCGCGCGTGAGAACAGCCGCGCCTCGAGTGACTCCTCATCGATCCGAAGATTGCCGGCGACGATGGATGCTTTGTAGACGATGATGACGATTGGCCGGCCTGGGTAGGAATAGATGTTGATGAGCCCCTCGAGTCGCACGTCCAAACCTGCTTCTTCGCGCGCTTCGCGGATCGCGGCTGCGGTGATCTCCTCTCCGCGATCTACGTAGCCGCCGGGGAAGACCCAGAGCCCGTACCCCGGCTGGATTGCCCGCCGGACGAGAACGACTCTGTCGTCGCTGCCGGTCGTGATAATCGTGCCGACCGCCACTTTCGGATCAAAGTAATGAATGTAGCCGCAGCGCGTGCACACGAGCCGGGCCGGATCGCCTGCCTTCAGCTGGCGCGTTTCGAGCGCCCCTCCACACGCCGGACAGAAACGGAACGTGGGTTCCTGAGTCATCGTTCGCCAGTGATCCTTGTTTGTACCCGATTTTCGACGATTCTCCGGGCGCGACGGACCACCATATAATCCGCTTATGTCCATTCTGAAAATCGCGCGCATGGGGCATCCGGTGCTGCGCGCGAAGGCCCGGCCGTTGCATCCTTCTGAGATTCGAACGCCGCCAATCCAGCAGTTGATCGACAACATGTTCGAAACGATGAAGGAGTATCAGGGCGTCGGACTGGCCGCGCCGCAGATTCACGAGAGTCTGCGAATCTTCGTCGCCGGGTTCCCCCCGCGCCACGAGGCCGACGAAGACGATGCGGAGCACGAGGATGAGGTGCCGTTGATGGCGCTCATCAACCCGGAGATCGAAATGACGTCGCGCGAGCTGGTCGAGGACTGGGAGGGGTGCCTCAGTATCCCCGACATCCGAGGCCGCGTCCCCAGGGCCAGACAGATCGTGGTGCGCGCCTTCGATCGAACCGGCAAGAAGATCGAAATGCCAGCGTCCGGATTTACCGCCCGGGTGATTCAGCACGAAACCGATCATCTCGACGGCGTGCTTTTCTTCGATCGCATGAAGAACTTCCAGTCCCTCACCTTCCTGGACGAGTTCGGTCGCTACTGGAGCGGACAGCGCGTCCCGGCTGAGTGACGCGACGCGAGCGTGGCCAGCATCCTCGTCACCGGCGGCGGGCGCGGCATCGGTAGAGCGATTGCTCTCGCTTTCGCCGAGCCGGGTGCGATCGTTGCGATTGCCGCCCGGACGGGCGCTCAACTCGACGACACCGCCGCCGAGATCGCGCAGCGCGGCGCCGAGCCGATTCCGCTGGTGATGGATGTCACGGATCCTCGTTCAATCGAGTCCGCGCTCAAACGTGTGCGTGAACGTCGCCTTGCCCTCGACGTCGTCGTGAACAACGCCGGTAAGGGTGGCGGGGAACGCGTCCAGGGATCCGACGCCGGAGCCTGGCGCACGATCATCGACACCAACATCGTCGGGACGTATCTGGTGTGCCGAGCGACGCTGCCGTCGATCAGCGACGGTGGGCGGATCATCAATCTTTCGTCCGTGCTCGGCCGATTCGGCGTGCCCGGCTACACCGCGTACTGTGCCTCGAAGCACGCGATCATCGGTTTCACCCGCGCGCTGGCGCTCGAGTTGACCGGCCGCTCGATCACGGTGAACGCGATCTGTCCGGGTTGGGTGGAAACGGAGATGGCGGTGGAAGGGATGACGCTCGGCGCCACGGCGATGGGAACCACCTACGAGGACTTCCGACGCAGCGCGTTGAGAGCGGTTCCAATCGGCCGCATCATTCAGCCCGACGAAGTCGCGACCCTCGTGCGCTTCCTCGCTTCACCCGCTGCGTCGGCGATTACGGGACAGGCCTATAACATCTGCGGCGGCCAGGTCATGAGCTGAATAGAGCTGAATCACTAATCACTGATCACTCATCGTGAATCCCTCATCGTCGAATCCCTGAATCGTCGAATCCCTGAATCGTCGAATCTCTGTCACTCTGACGAGCCGTGGGAGCCGCGGTCGTTCCAGCCCGAGCGACGGAGGTACTTGATGAAACCGCCGAGCATCTTCGCGAGTTCTTCGCCTTCGGACACCCGCTCCTCCAGAACGTCCTTCGAGATGCGACGTTTGAAATAGGCGTGTTTCAATCGCTTCAAGACCTCGGCGAGCGAGGCCTTCGAGTGCACCAGGAAGTTTGCAAAGGCGCGATCCGTTCCTTGCTCGAACCCCTCAACCATGTTCGCCGTAATCGAATTGTGCGATTCAGGGATTCAGGGATTCAGAGATGAGGGATTCAAGGATAGGGATTCAGGATGAGTGATCAGTGATTAGTGATTGACCGCTTCCGCTCCAACGCTCTCTCGGAGTTCAGTCGCTCGAGCTCAACCTTGGAATGATCGACGAACTGCATGGACGCAGCGAGCACACGGTGTCCGGCCTGTTCGGCGATGAGCGTGTGCATCCGCTGACAGACGCGCCGGTAGGCGGGGTGTCCTTGCGGCGCGGTGCGCAGTTCGAGCAGGTGCATCGCTTCCCTGGCGTTCATGTCCATGTAGAAGCGCACCCGGTACGCCATCGCGACGGCATAGGGGGACGCGGCCTTGAGCCCGGCGGCGTCGACGGCGTCGTAGAGGCTCGCCGACGCGTCCATCACGCGGTTCCAGTCGTCGTGCGCGCCCGCGTCGACGATCGCTTCCGGTTCGACGAATCCATGACGCGTCGTCAATGGCTGCCACTCGATGGTCAGCAGCCGGTGACGCTGGAGATCTCGAAAGGCGCCGTAATCGGTGAGGATGTCGAAGCGATAGCTCGTGCGCTCGAAGGCGCGGCCAGGCCGGTGGCGCCGGTTGCCGCGATTGCCGATGTAGGCGCGCAGAATCGCGAGCCGCTCGTCGGCTGACAGCCGCCGCGCGATGTCGAGCAGCTGATCGTCGGGCAGGTTGGCGATCGAATACAAGGCTGCGGCCACGACCTTGGTCTCTCCCATCGGGTCGAAGTCGGTCAACGTGACCTCGTCGCGTGGTTCGGGCTCCATCGCCGCGAGATCCAGCGCGACTCCTTCGAGCTCATCACGAATCGCGGTGAAGTAGTCGCTCCAGCGGCCGCCGCGGTCCGGCTGGTCTACGCGGGTGAGGAACGCGGGAATGACCTTGCGCAACTCGGCCAGCATCTGATCGGCGCACGAGCGAACCTCCGCGAGCGGGTTGGCCCGCATTCGCAGCAGCAGCGATTCGAACGCCTGTCCCGTGCCAAAGATGCCGACGTTCGACTGCGTCGCTGCCGGCAGCATCCCGCGCAGCGTATCGAGCGCTTTGGCGCGAATCGCGGCGCGGTGTACGCCGTCAGGATCGGTGGGAGACTTTGGATACCGCTGCGCGAAGTAATCCTGCATCGGCGCGATCCACTTCGCGTACGTCTCGAACGTCTCGTCCATGGTGCGAACGTAGCGGTCGCGAAGGGCGCCGGCGCCGATCTCCTCCGGCACGTGATAACGCCAGCAGCCGTGGAGCTTGTCGGTGTATGGCACGTAGCGAGTCGACTGCTCGAGGTAGGCCATCAGCCGGCCCCACTCGAGCACCTTGGTGAGGACGTTCGAGACGTATTCGCAGGCGATGTGCGCACCGCCAAGCTGGGCGACGGAATCGTCGCCGTAGTCACTGAAGACCCGGGCGTACAGGCGCTCGGCGCGCTCGACGCCGGCAGAAGATGCCGCGGCAGCGGCGCCGTCGGTAGGCGTCATCTGGCCGGCAAACTCATCGAGGAACAGGCGGCGAAGCGATTTCGCCGATCGGGAATAGCGTGCGAAGAGCGCGCCCTTGACCGTCTCGGGCAGATTCGTCAGCGCGAACACATGGCTATCGAGGTTGGTGAAGTACGGCGCGAGCCGCGCGCGCTCGTCTGGCGTGAACTCTTCAGGCACTCGACGGATTGTACAGCGAGTTGTCGCGACCGCGACGCGTTACACGCCTCACGTGCCGCCGAATCCAATCGTGACCTTGTCGCCTTCGACGATCACCGGCACGCGGCGCGCACCCTTCGAGTACTTCAACATCCGCTCGAGATCAGCCGCGTTCTTCTTCACGTTGACGTACTGAAAGGGCACGTTTTCGCCAGCGTAGTGATCCCGCGCGCTCTGCGTATACGGACAGCCGTCCTTGCCGAATATCAGAACCATGCCCCAAGAGTACGTCAAAAGGGTTTCCTCGGCGCTGCGCGACTGAAGTATTACTTTGGAGTGACGCGCATGTTGCTACTGCCCGCGAACAATGCTTCGCCGTGGACCGGCCCGACGGGAAACAATACCTATCTCCTCAGCGGCGGGGAGGCCGCGCTGATCGACGCTGGCGTTGGCAACGCAGCGCACATCCACAGCGTGGAGACCGCGCTTGGCGGACAACCTCTCCGGCGAATCTTCATTACCCACTCGCATCCCGATCATATTGGTGGCCTCGACGCGATCATCTCGCGGTGGCCCTCAGTGGAGGTCGTTTGCGCAGGATACCCGGCCGCAACGGTGAAGGCGGGTGATACCGAACTCCGAATCATCTCCACGCCCGGCCACGCACCAGATCATCTGTGCTTCTTCGACGAAACGGCCGGCGACATGTACTGCGGAGATCTGGTCCGGATTGGCGGTTCGATTGTCATTCCGGCAAGCAAGGGTGGCGACTTAGGGAAGTATCTCGATTCTCTGAAGCGCGTCCGCGCGCTCTCTCCGAAACGGCTTCTACCGGGACACGGCCCGATCATCGACGATCCCGCTCCTCTGATTGACGAGTACCTGCAACACCGTGCGCAGCGCGAAGCGCAGGTCATCGCGGCGCTCGGCGACGGCGCGAAGACTCCCGAGGCGATCGTGCCACGCATTTACGGAGATCTGTTGCCGGCGCTGCGAAGCGCGGCCGCCGACAGCGTTCTTGCTCACCTCGTGAAGCTTCAGGATGAAGGACGTGCTGAGGTGTCGGAGAAGGGGTGGACACTGACGGAAAGTTAAAAGTTAAAAGTTGAAAGGTAAAACTACGGAGTGCAACGCTCCACTCTTTGTGCGCGCTCCTAACTTTTAACTTCTAACTTAAAACTTTCTACGCCGGCACCCACCCTTTCGGGAGGTCCGGCATCTTTGCGGCCCGGCGGGCGGCCTTCGGCATGGCGTCGCGGACCACCTGTTCGAGTTGTTCGAGGTAGGCAACGAAGCGCTGACGTCCGTCGGCGCTCAGGCGGCAAAGCGTCTGCGGGCGGCGATTCTCGAAACCCTTCCAGACTTCGACCAGTCCTGCTTCGCGAAGAACGTCGAGGTGCCGACTGAGGTTGCCGTCGGTCAGCGCGCACAGGCGCTTCAGCTCTGAAAAAAGGAGCCCCTCGGGGCGCGTCACGAGAGAGGTCATGATTCCGAGCCTCGCCTTCTCGTGCAGCACACGCTCGAGGCCTTCGTACGCGAACCGTCCGGCGTCTTCGTTACGCTCAGTCTTCTTCTTGCCAGTCATCGTTCTCCTCGAACCGCAAACCTTCCGACGTCGACGCCGGCTGGTTCTCCCTTTCAAGATTCCAGAACAACACGAACGCGGCGAGCAGTTGTCCCGTGCCGAAAGTGCCGCCAACCCACCAGGCGCGGAGCGGCTCGGGACCGCGGGCAAACCAGAGCAGCGCAATTCCCGCGACGTAATAGAACAGCGCGACCCATCCGCTCGCACGCGGCAGATACGGACGCGACGCGAAGATCCCGAGTCCGAAACAGATCGCCCACAGGCCTGGCAGCAGCGGCACCAGCGCGGCACTCAGGTGCACGAGGCTGACGGTGATAATCGCTCCCGCCAGGACGCTCGGCAGGAACTGGCCGACGACCTGCCGTGTCCGCCGCCGATCGGCGCGATTGTCCCGGACGACGTAGTTGAAGATGATTTCGCTGGTGCCGACCAGGGCGGCACATCCAGCGATCGACGTCCAATACAGCACGAACCCAACCGGATCGTTGACGCCGAGGCCCGGTGCCTGCGCCCAGGCCGCCGCCATACCGATGAGTCCCGACGCCGCGATGGGAACGGATCGGTAGCCGCGATAAATCTCACCCTTGGCAATCTGCTGATGAATGTCGGCGAGCTGCCCAAGCGCGCGCGAAAGGTCCATGGCTCTCTTCTACTTTGCGATACAAAGGACAGGAAGTCAATTGGTCATGACCACCCGGGCCGGCCTTCGCACCACAGAATTGACCGGGCGGCGACGAGGCAAGGCTACGCTACGCGAAGGAAGGCGCACGTGATGTACGATGCGATGATGAAGGGCTACGCGAACCCGCAGCTGGTGTTGAGTCCCCGGGAACTGGCGCCGATGCTGGAGGCGAATGCCGGCGTCCGTCCATTGCTGCTCGACTTGCGGCCGCCGGAGGCGTTCGCGGCCGGCCATATCCCGACGGCGATCCATCTCGATCTGTGGGGCGTCAGCCTCATCGACACCGATCCGGCGCCGCTGAAGGCGTTCATGTGGATGATCGAGCATGTCCTCGCCGTTCACGGCGTTGACGCGTCCACGCCGGTCATCGTCTACGACGAACAATCGGGCGTTCGCGCGGCGCGCGCCTTCTGGTTCCTCGAGCACTTCGGCCACCCATCGGTGCGGCTGCTCGACGGTGGATTCAATGCGTGGGTCGCGTCCGGCCTGCCGGTCACGCGGGATGCGGCACCGCCGCCCAAGAGCGAGTGGACGGGCACACGCGAGGAGCGCACGCTGGCGACGTGGAAGGACGTCAAGGATGCCATTGGCCGCGCCGGCAGCGTCATTCTCGACACGAGGACCGACGCCGAACACGAGGGCACGCTGGTGCGCGCGCGGCGAGGCGGCGCCGTCCCCGGTGCGATCCACATCGAGTGGACGCGCAACCTTGCCGAATCGGGCGAGTTCAAGTCGGCAGACGAGTTGAGGAAGATGTACGTTGACGCAGGTGTGACGCCCGACCGCGAAGTCATCACCTATTGCCAGGGCGGGTATCGAGCCGCCAACTCGTACCTCACGCTGCGTCTGCTCGGTTATCCACGGGTGCGGATGTATATCGGATCATGGAAGGAATGGGGCGACCGGGAAGAATTGCCGATCGAGCAGCCCAAACCCGGCCACTGAGCCACCGACATTTCGAGGCGACATGAACAACGTCATTGATTTCATCAACACGAACCGCGACCGCTACGTCGAAGAGCTCAAGACATACCTCGCGATCCCCAGCATCAGCGCGCTTCCGGAGCATGCAGCCGACGTGAAGCGCTGCGCCGAATGGACGGCGGATGAGATGCGCCGGATCGGCCTGCAGAACGTCAAGCTGATCGACACGCCGGGATTTCCAGTCGTCTATGGCGACTGGCTCGGGGCGCCTGGCGCGCCGACCATCCTTTTCTACGGGCACTATGACGTGCAGCCGGTTGACCCGCTCAACCTCTGGGAATCTCCGCCGTTCGAAGCCACCATCCGCGACGGCGAGATCTACGCGCGCGGCTCGGCAGACGACAAGGGCCAGGTCTTCATGCACTTCAAGGCGATCGAAGCGCACTTGAAGCAGAACGGCCGCCTGCCCGTGAACATGAAGATCATTCTCGAAGGAGAGGAGGAGGTCGGGTCGGCCAATCTCGACAACTTCGTCAAGTCACACAAAGACGAGTTGGCAGCCGACGTTGTCGTCATCTCCGATTCACCCATGTTCGATCGCGGCATCCCGTCGATCTGCTACGGACTGCGCGGACTCGTGTACTTCCAGATCGATCTTCGCGGCACAAAGAGCGATCTTCACTCCGGATCATTCGGAGGTGCGGTCGCGAATCCGAACATGGTCCTCGCGCAGATCCTCAGCCAGATGAAGGATCGCAGCGGCCGCATCAAGATTCCCGGCTTCTACGACGACGTCCGTGAATTGACGCCGGAGGAGCGCGATCAGTGGAAGCGCCTGCCATTCAACGAGCGGCGCTACGCCAAGGAGCTGGGCGCTCCGAAACTCTTTGGCGAAACCGGGTACACGACCCTGGAGCGCGTCTGGGCTCGCCCGACCTTCGAAGTGAACGGCATCCTCGGCGGTTTCACGGGCGAGGGCGCGAAGACGGTGATCCCTGCGGTCGCCATGGCGAAAGTGAGCATGCGGCTCGTGCCGAACCAGGACCCTGACAAGATTGCCCGGCTCTTCGAGGATTACGTCAAAAAGGTTGCTCCCAAGACGGTCGACATCAAGGTGACGCGGATGCACGGCGGCAAACCGTGGATGACCGAGTTCGACAACCCGTTCGTCCAGGCCGCTGGCCGCGCCATTGAGAAAGGATTCGGCCAGGCGCCGGTTTTCAACCGCGAAGGCGGTTCAATCCCGGTGGTCGCCACGTTCCAGGAAATACTCGGTCTCCCGTCGGTGCTCTTCGGGGTGGGCCTGCCGGACGAAAACGCGCACGCCCCGAACGAGAAGCTCGATCTGGGAAATTTCCACGGCGGCATCATCGCCTCGGCCTACCTGTATGAGGAGGTCGCTCAGAAAAGTTAAAAAGTGAAAAGTGAAAAGTTAGAAGTGAAGACACTTGTCGTCTTCTAGCCTTTTACTTTTAACTTTTGCCTTTTAACTTGTGCCTTCCGCCCCCCTGGCGGATGGGCGGATGGGTGGGCGGGGTGTGCGGTTTTGCTCCAGCCGTCGTTATCAGAAGTATGGAGCCAAATTACCAGGAAGCCTCGAACGTATCCCTGCCGACCGCGGCCGATCCGATCCCCCGCATCTATATGACATCGCGGGAGATCGAGGTTGTGCAGCTGTTGGTTCGTGGTCTCTCGAACGCGGAGATTGCGGCGCGCCTTGGAATCCAGTTGCAGACCGTAAAGAACATGCTGTCAGCTCTTTACGCGAAACTCGGGGTCTCGACTCGCCTTCAGCTGGTTCTTCTCGCCCTGCGGACCGGGTTCGTCGTCTGACCGCCACCTGTACGCTCGCCGGCACTTTGTCGTTGTTATCGTCATGATGCCTCCGACAATTGCCGGCGTAGGTTCTCAGTCGCACACCACTGACCTGGTGGAGCGACCCATCGGTCCAACCACAGGAGTGTGGCGCTTCTCGCCGCGCGAGCGGCAGATCGTGACATTCCTGGCGAGCGGCTGCTCCAACCAGGAGATAGCCAATCGTTTGGGCCTGCGGTTGCAAACCGTTAAAAACCACCTCTCGCGGATCTATCGCAAGCTGGGCGTCCCGAATCGGGTCCAGCTCGCGGTTCTGGTCCTCAACGAAGGGCAGACGGCCGCCAAGGTGTGACGCCGCCCGGAAGCGGGCGCGCACATTCTGCTTGACCGTCAGCACGGCGGGTTCATACGATCCGCGCGTGCAGGTCGCCACACCGGCACAGGTGCGGCGCGACGTCACGAGCTTTGTGTGCGCGCTCGTCGCAGTCTGTGCCGCCTGCTCCACCTCGAGCCCTCCCGACAAGGCTGGTATCACTCCGACCTACGACAAGTCGTCCGGCCGGCTCACTGAGCTTGCGTACGATTCCAACCACAACGGCAAGGTGGACACGTGGACCGAAATGGACGGCGCACGTCCGCTCCGTTCGCGAGTGGACAGCAATGAAGACGGCCTTATCGATCGGTGGGAGTTCTACGATGACCGCGGCAAGCTGACGAAAGTTGGTTTCTCGCGTAAGAACGATGGCAAGGCGGACGCGTGGGCGTTTGTCGGCGCCGACGGAAAACCGCAGCGTGTCGAGATGTCATCGACCGCAGACGAGATGAAGATCGATCGCTGGGAGCATTACGAGACCGGCGTGCTCACGAGCGCCGAGGAAGACACCAATCACGACGGCACGCCGGACAAGTGGGAGTCCTACGAGGATGGCTCGCTCAAGAGCGCTTCCTTCGACGAAAACGCTGACGGCAGACCCGATCGCCGCTTGACCTATTTGGACGGCGCGCTGGTATCGATCGAAACGGATCGCGATGCTGGGGGAACGTTCAAGACCCGCGTGTCCGTCACACCGCATTGAGCGCGATCGGCCGATCGTGTGCACAGTGCCGGTATCCGATATGCTGTCCCTGACGCGCGGCCGGGCATCACGCGCCAGCGGCGGCCGGTGGACTCACTTCTCATGAATCTCGACGCAGCAATCTTCGTCGCCGGCAGCCGTGGACTCGTCGGTTCCGCCATCGTCCGGCGGCTCGAGCAGGCAGGGGCGACGAAGCTTCTGACCGCGACCCGCGATCAGCTGGATCTCAGAGATCAGGCGGCCGTCAGCTACTGGTTCCGCGCCAACCGTCCCGAGTTCGTGTTCCTGGCGGCCGGAACCGTTGGCGGGATCTTCGCGAACTCGACGCGGCCGGCGGAATTCATTTACGACAACATGCTGATCCACGCGACCGTGGTTCATGCCGCCCATCAATACGGCGTTCGCAAACTGCTGTACCTCGGCAGTTCATGCATCTATCCTCGGCTGGCGCCGCAGCCGATGGCGGAAGAGCATCTGCTGACGGGACTCCTCGAACCGACGAACGAGCCCTACGCGATTGCGAAAATCGCTGGAATCAAGCTGTGCGAAGCGTACCGCCGGCAGTATGGTGCGAACTTCATCTCGGCGATGCCCACCAACCTCTACGGGCCGAACGACAACTTCGATCTCACACAGTCACACGTGATGGCTGCGTTGATTCGACGTTTTCACGAGGCAAAGGTCGAAGGACAGAAGGAACTGGTCATCTGGGGCACCGGCACCCCCCGTCGTGAGTTCATGCACGTCGACGACCTCGCCGACGCGTGCGTCTTCTTGATGAACGAGTACGACCAGCTCGGTCATATCAATGTCGGCACCGGCGAAGACCTGTCGATTCGAGAGCTTGCCGAGACCCTGCGAGACATCGTGCATCCCGGCGCTGCGCTGCGGTTCGATACCAGCAAGCCCGATGGCCCGCCGAGAAAGCTGCTCGACGTCAGCCGTCTGCACGCGCTCGGCTGGAAGCATCGCATCAAGCTTAGCGACGGACTGGCAACGACCTACCAATGGTTCCTTGATCACCAGGACTCGCTCAGGACATCAGCGACCGGCACAGCGGTCATTCGCTAGAGATGAGTTCAAGGCCGTCAAGCGTCTCGGCTCGCGCGCGGGGACTCGTCATTCCACCGTTCGACGCGTTGAACCAGAAAGCCGGAGCGCTTCGCGAGGCCGGGAAGAACGTCATCAGCCTTGGCCAGGCAGTGCCAGCCTTTCCGCCGCCGCCAGTCGCGATCGAGGCGGCCCGGCGCGCGCTGACGGATCCTGACGCGCAGCGTTACTCCGCCGACGCTGGATTGCTCAGCCTCCGAGTTGCGCTCCGCGATCGATTCAAGGACAACCTCGGTGTCGAGATCGATCCGGAGGATCTCATCGTCACGGCTGGCGGCAACCAGGCCTTCATGCTGGCAGCGATGGCGGCGGTCGATCCGGGAGACGAGGTCATCCTCGCGGCGCCATATTTCGTCAATCACGAGATGGCGGTTCGTGCCGTTGGTGCGGTGCCGATCGAAGCGCCGGTCTCCGAATCCGCCGGCTTCGCCGCCCGCTGGTCGGACATCGAGCCTCACCTGACGAATCGAACGAAAGCCGTTGTCCTGTGCACACCGAGCAATCCCACCGGCGCGAGAATCCGGCCGGACGATCTGTCAAGAATTGTGGCGGAGCTCTCGTCGCGCGATATCGTCCTCTTGTCCGACGAAACCTATCTCCACTTCGTCTTCGGTGGCGTTCACGCCAGCGCGGCGGCCGTTCCTGGCTGGCGCGAAAGCGTCATCGTCGTTGGCACGTTCTCGAAGTCTTTTGCGATGACCGGCTGGCGGGTTGGATACATGCTCGCCGACCGCAGCATTTGCGAGCAGGCGCTCAAGATTCAAGACGCGATGATCATCTGCGCGCCGGTGATTTCTCAGATCGCCGTCGAGGCTGCCGCTCGCGACGACTGGAATTACATCCGCGGGTTTCACGACGAGCTCCGGTCGCGCCGCGCGGTCCTGGCCGAGGCGCTGGCGGGTATCCCTGCGCTTCACTGGACGCCGACCGACGGTGGATTCTTTGCCTTTGTCCGCGTCGCCGGCGAACGCGATTCGGAGCGGCTCGCGAACGAGATACTCGAGCGCGCGCACGTCGTCACCATTCCCGGGGCTGCGTTTGGGAGAAGCGGCGAGGGATTCCTCCGTCTCTCGTACGGTGCCGCGTCCGTCGACGCGCTCGTGGAAGCCTGCGGTCGGCTGAAGGATTTTTTCTATACAAGACGCGAGCGAGAGAGCGAGTAGCAGAACCCGCAGAGAGCCTCGCGCAGAGCACGCGGAGACCGCAAAGAACGCAGTTGCCACCGCGTTATTCTCTGGAACCTCTGCGATCTCCGCGCGAGATCCTTATCGAACTCTGCGCGATTAGGTTTTGAAACCGCTTTCTAGTTAAGCCCCGCGACGCGCTTCCGCAGGGTCTTCACGTGCTCCCATATCTGGGTGGCGTCGTCTTCCGCCTCCCCGCTCTCGTTGTCATCCGCTTCGTTGTCGTTCTCGGCGGTCGCTTCGTGGTCCGCGACGAGATCGTGTTCGTCCGGGTCCGCGACCTTCGGGGAAAGGCGCAGATACTCTTCGAGGTCGCGAAGCGCCGCGCCAAAATCCTGCAGGTGGTAGGCGAGCAGGCCCCGATCGCGCAGCTCTGAGATCGCGGCAGGTTCGATGCCGAGCAGCAGGCTCGAGATGAATCGAGCCTGAGGAAAGGACCGCATCCTGACGTAGAGGCGTTTGAGGTTGACCAGGATGCGCACGACGATATCGTGACGTGTCGCTGGCGCAAGCAGGGAGGCGTCAAACGCCGCCTCGTCGCCCACGTGCTGGCGGAGCAGCTGACGGCAATCGTATTCGGACAGCTGTGCGCCACCGTGGAATGGATCGATGATCAACATGTCCGAGCGCGTGGCGGTCGTGATGCTGTCGCGGGCGCGGAGCAGGAAGTGCCCGGGAAAGTTTACGCCTTGGACGTGCAGGCCTGCCCGGCGCGCCACTTCGAGGTAGACGACGGCGAGGCTGATCGGAATGCCCGTCCGGCGATCCAGCACTTCGTTGATGAAGCTGTTGCGTGGGTCGTCGTATCGCTCGCGGTTACCGACGAAGCGCTGTTCGTCGTACAGGTATTCGTTGAAGACGTGGATTGGATCGCCAGCGGACTCTCTGAGACGCTTGGCCGCCTCTTCGCCCATGCGATCCAGCATTGCGGCGTACGGCTGCGGATCGAGCGATGGGTATTCCACCCGGGCAATCGCCAGCGCTGCCGGCGTCAGGTCGTCGCCAGGCGTGTTCAACGCCTTCTGCAGTTCTGCGGCGACCTCCGCGGTGCGCGGGTTCAGGTGGAGCGAAAACGGCACGGCTAATCTTAGCGCGGTTCGACCTTCAGCGATTCGATCAGCGCCGGCGTGAACTCGTCCAGAGAGTCCACGATCCAGTCGGCCTCGGTCAGGTGGGCGCGGGAATAGGTGGTCGTCAATCCGACGCACGTCAGCCCGGCCGATTTCGCCGAGACGATGCCCCAATGTGAATCCTCGATGGCGACGCACTCGGCCGCAGCAACCCCGTGGAGCTCAACGGCGCGTCGGTAAGGGTCCGGCGCCGGTTTGCTCTGGGCGGTGTCGCCGGATCCGACGATGAAGCGAAAGTGATGAAGCAGGCCACGGTGGCGAAGGATCGCCTCGATCTCGTGCCGAAGTGCGCCTGACGCAATCCCCAGCGGGTAGCGCGCCGACATTGCTGTGATGCAGGCAGTTGCGCGGGGATACAGAATCTCTTCCGATCCGATTGCCGCATCGAATACGGTGCCTTTGTCGGCGATCAGCGTTTGCAGTTGCGACTCGTCGAGCGGCAAGCCGTGCTCGGCCGCCAGCCTGGTGAACACCCCTTCATCGTCGTAGCCAAGGTAGCGCGTGTAGTAATCCTCTCGCGTGAGGGTGATCCCGACTCGAGAAAGCACCCGCTGGTAGGCGCGCAGGTGAAGCGGTTCCGAGTCGGCGAGCACGCCGTCGAAGTCGAAGACGATGGCTTTGATCACAGGAGTCTTCAGTGTCCGGTACGGGCCATGCGCTCACCGGCGCGTATCGGGATCGGCAGTCGATTCTCACGCGGCGGATACGGACAGTCATACGACGGGTTGTAGTAGCAAAACGGGTGGAATGCGCGATTGAAATCGAGATCGTAGATCCCCGTCGCTGTCCGCTCGAGCTCGAGGTAGCGGCCTCCTGGGTAAGTTTCGGTCCCGTTCGTGAGATCACCAAACGGAACGAACAGGTGCGTCATGTCCTGCTGACCGACCTCGACGAAGGCCGTCAGCGTCAACAGTTGTCCTTTGAGAGTGAAAGACAGTTTGCCGACGCGGTTGTGCGGACGGCGTTCGCCGCGCGATGTTGGAATTTCGATTACGTCGTTGGAGCGATCGACCGTCAAGGATGCAGGCACCCGATACTCCGGCTCGATCGGGAAATACGAGAGCGGTGGAAATGACGCGCGGCGCTCGGGCGGAATCGGCGAGTCGCTGGACTGTTGCATGAACCGGTCCTTGGTCGCCCGCCAGTCGTTGACGCTGTCGAAGTACGGTACTTCTTTGGCGGTGCAGCCGATCGCCAGCAGCAACAGCAAGGGTGTCAGGCAGTGAATCGTGAACCGCGAACCGCGAACCGCGAATTTCGAGCCGCGAGCCGCGACCCGCGAGCCGCGAAAACCAATCTCACCCATTACGTATAAGGATAAGCCTTGCGGTCCAGAATGGCGTCAGCGATCTGTCTCCGCCGCGCCACCGTATTGACCGGAACCGGCTTCAGCAGCCGCCGCAACGCGGCGAGCAGTGTTCGCAGCGTGTCTCCCTCAGTCATCCCCGCGAGCGCCGTCCGAGCGGCGATCTCAATGCGACTCGCGGCGTCGGCGATGTAGACCTCGGCCGCGGCGACGCCCAGCGCCGATTGGCTCGGCGGCATTTCAGCGGCGCGGAGCAGCACGCTCTCGGCGGCAAAGACGTCGATGATGATGTCGGCGGCAAGCGTCAGGATTTCCTGCTGTTCGGTGAGCTTGTCCCCATACGTCTGCATCGCGGTCCCCAGCACCATCAACGCGACCTTCTTCACGGCCTGAACCGTGCGCCTTGCGTTCTCCAGCGGTTCATCGGACGGGGGTTCGGCGAGCGCCGGCGACAGGATTTCGTCCTGCAGCTTCTTCGCCGCGGGGATGAGCGGCAGCCCGCCCTTGAGCGCGCGTCGGATCAGCATGCCCGGGATCAGCAGGCGATTGATCTCGTTCGTGCCTTCGAAGATGCGGTTGACGCGGGCGTCACGATACATCCGCTCGGCTGGATAGTCGCGGACGAAACCGTTGCCGCCATGAATCTGGACGTTCTCATCGACGGCAAAATCGATCATCTCGCTGCCCGCGACCTTGAGAATCGACGCTTCGATAGCGAACTCTTCCAGCGCGGACAGGACGGCATTCCCGCCGTCGGCGCCGTCGTCATGCGCCGCGATGGCCTGATCGATCAGCGCCGCCGTGCGATACAGCATGGTTTCGACGGCGAACTCGCGGATCGCGATCTCGGCCAGCTTGTGCTTGATCGCGCCGAATGAGCCGATCGGCTGCCCGAACTGCTTTCGTTGGGCGGCGTAGCTCGCCGCGTGGCCGACTATCGCGCGGGCGCCGCCGCTGCACATCGCCGCAAGCTTGAACCGTCCGTAGTTCAGGACGTTGAACGCAACCTTGTGCCCCTTGCCGATTTCTCCGAGCACGTTTTCGGCCGGGACGCGGGCTTCCTGGAGAATCAACGGCGTCGTCGACGAGCCGTGCAAGCCCATCTTGTGTTCCTCTTTGCCGTTGGCGACGCCGGGGAACCCGCGCTCGACGAGGAACGCCGTGAACGCACCATCTCCTTCGTTGACGACTTTGGCAAAAACGATGAACAGATCCGCGAACCCGCCGTTCGTAATCCACATCTTCTCGCCGCTGATCGTGAAGCTGCCGTCAGCCTGACGTGTGGCTCTGGCCTTTGCTCCGAGCGCGTCAGAGCCCGATCCGGATTCGCTGAGCGCATATGCACCAACGATCTCGCCGCTGACCAGGCGTCCCAGATATTTCTGCTTCTGAGCGTCCGTGCCGAAGCAGAGCAAGGGCGTGATGGCAAGCCCAGTCTGTGCGCCAAACGTCGTGGCGAACGACGCGGATCGTCCGGCGGCTTCTCCGACGATGACCGACGAGACCTTGTCGAGGCCGACGCCGCCAAATGATTCCGCGACGTCCGTACCGAGCAGGCCGAGCTCTCCGGCGCGCCGGACCAGATCGCGCGCCAGGCTCCAGTCCTTCTGCTCCAGCCGCTCGAGGGCGGGCAGCACTTCGTTCGTCATGAACTCGTCGGCGGTCTGACCGATCAGCCGTTGCTCTTCGGAGAACTGCTCGGGAGTGAAGACCGGGCTCTCGGGCGTCTCTTCGATCAACCATGCACCGCCGCGCGCCATCGTCATCATTGTCATACCCTGCTCCTACATCCGCTCGAGGATTCCCGCCGCGCCCATGCCTCCACCCACACACATTGAGACCAGTCCGTAGCGCGCCTGCCGGCGGCGCATCTCGTAAAGAATCGTCGCGGTCAGCTTCGCTCCGGTGCAGCCGAGCGGATGGCCGAGCGCAATCGCTCCACCGTTGACGTTCAATCGGTCCGGATCGATTGGGAGCTCCCTCAAGCACGCGATCACCTGAGCCGCGAAGGCCTCATTGAGCTCGACGAGATCGATCTGATCGAGCGAGAGACCGGCGAGCTTCAGCGCCTTTCGAATCGCCGGGACAGGACCAATGCCGAAGCGTTCGGGTTCGACGCCGGCGGTGGCGAAGGCGACGAACCGTGCGAGCGGCTCGAGGCCGAGCTCACGCGCGCGATCGCGCGACATCACGAGCACGGCCGCTGCGCCGTCGCTCGTCTGCGACGAGTTGCCCGCAGTGACCGTCCCGTTGACGTGGAACGCCGGCCGTAGTTTTGCCAGCGCCTGCATCGAGGTGTCCCGCCGGGGACCCTCGTCGATCCGCAGCTCCGGAAGAGGCACGATCTCTTCGTTGAAGCGGCCGGCGTCGATCGCGCCAACTGCCCGCTGGTGAGATCGAAGGGCGAACGCGTCCTGCTCTTCCCGCGATACCGACGCCTCGCGCGCGTGATTCTCGGCGACGAGTCCGGTGCTCAGGTACACGTCTGGATAGTCGTCGACGAGCACCGGGTTCGGCGCGACCTTGTTGCCGCCCATTGGCACGAGGCTCATCGACTCGGTGCCTCCGGCGATGATGGTCGAGGCAAATCCCGCCATGATTCGCTCGGCTGCAGAGGCGATCGACTGGAGACCCGACGAACAGAACCGGTTGATGGTGACGGCTGATGCGGACACTGGAATTCCGGCGCGCAGGCTGGCAATCCGGGCGACGTTGAGTCCCTGTTCCGCCTCGGGCATTGCGCAGCCGAGCATCACATCCTCGACCTCGACTGGATCCACTGCGGGCACACGGCGCAGGAGCTCCTTGATGACAACTCCCGCCATGTCATCGGGCCGCGTTGCGCGAAGCGCTCCGTTCGGCGCCTTACCGACGGGCGTGCGAACGGCCGAAACGATGACTGCTTCTTTCATGGGTGACGCTCCGGAAAGTCGGACAGCAGATCCTCGAGCGCATCGCCAACTTCCTCCGCCTTGCCTTCGAAGAGGTGGTCGGCCGCATCAATCACGACCAGCTCCTTCGGCTCCTGGAGCTTTCCGTAAAACGCCCACATGCCTTCGATGGGGCATACCTGGTCGCCTTCACCCTGGATGAAGAACTTGGGTTTCATGCTGGCGAGCGTGTTCTCGAACGTGTAATCGTGCCCGGAGATCGAGGTTGCGACGGGTGGTGCGATGCCGATCAGCGCCGAAACGCGGTCGTCCATGGCTCCAACTTCGAGCGCCACCCACGCTCCGAAGGAGAAACCAGCCGACCAGAGTGGAACATCGGGATAGCGAGCGGCCATATAGTCGAGTGCCGCCTTGAAATCTTCTTTCTCTCCCTCGCCTTGATCGAAGGCTCCCTCGCTGCGTCCAACACCACGAAAGTTGAACCTGAGGACCGCGCAGCCGATTCGCGCCAGGCCCTTCGCACCCCGATACACCACCTTCGTATGCATCGTCCCGCCAAACTGCGGATGGGGATGCGCGAACACCACCGCGGCCTTCACCCGGCGAGCCCCAGATGCATCCTGGTCGGGGCCGTCGAGAATCGCCTCGAGAAATCCTGCAGGGCCGACGAGATCAGTGATCGTTGCCATTGACGAATCCAGAGACGATGTCGGCGAATTCCGCCGGGTGAGTGAGCAGCCCGAGGTGGCCCGATCGCTTCATCTGAACGTACGCGGCGCCAGGAATCAGCTGTTGATAGCGCCGTGTCACCTCCGCGGGAACGATCCGGTCGAGATCATCCTCTCCGGTCACGACCAACGTGGGGACCTTGATTCGCGCGCAATCGGGCGTGAAGTCCATCGCCTGCTGAAGCGTGACCCGCTCCGCCATGACCGGCGGAAAGATCGGAGCGGTCACGACTCGGGCGGCGTGGCGCACCGAGAAGGCGACCCGCTGGCGCGGCGTGTCGTACGCCGCGCGGATCTCCGGCCACAGACGGAACGGTGCGCCGGCGACAAATGCGGGAGCGGATCGCCACGGACGGCGGACGTAACGTCGCTGACGCTCGTTTGGCACCCAGCCTGGCGCCGGCGACGACGAGAGAATCAGCGAGGTGACACGCTCCGGTCTGGTGGCGGCATACCGCAGTGCGATGAAGCCGCCGTAGGAAACGCCGCACAACGCGGCACGCTCGAGCGCAGCGGTTTCGTAGATGCGGTCGAGTTGACGCATGAAATTGTTGAAGCCGAGCGTACGATCGAACTTCATCCCGGATCCCGCGTCACCGCAGAGCGTGTAAGACACGACGTGACACCGGTTCTTCAATTCCCCAAGCGCCGGCTTCATCCATTCCCAACGCCCCTGGATGCCGGGAATCACGATGAGCGGCGCTCCATTTCCTTGATCGAACACTGGTCAGTTCCTCAGCGGCTTTCCCGTCTTCAGCGTGTGCGCGATACGTTCCTGCGTTTTCCGCTCGCCACATAGGCTGAGGAAGGCCTCGCGTTCCAGATCCAACACCTGTTGCTCCGTGAGCGCTCCGGCGTGCGGCAGATCGCCGCCGGCGAGAATCCAGGCGAGCTTCCGGCCGATGAGCGCGTCGTGGTCGCTGATGCGGCCGCCGCGCCACGCCAGGTGGACGCCGAGCTTGAGCGTTGCGAACAGACTGCGCCCTCCCACTCGAATGGCCGTGCGAGGCTGCGGCCGAACGTAGGCGGGAACCCGCCCGAGCGCGATCGCCTTGGCGTCTCGCTTCAAATGATCCCGATTCATCGTGATACCGTCGGCGTCGCGCAGATAACCCAGGCGTTTGGCGTCAGAACCGCTCGTTGAGACCTTTGCGAAACCAATCGTTTCGAACACTCTCTGCACGAGCGGTAATGGATCCGCTGATGGCGCGGCGCCTTCCATCGCGCGCGCCAGCATTTCCTTGGTTCCCCCTCCGGCCGGAATTAATCCCACTCCAACTTCGACCAGGCCGATGTACGTCTCGGCCGCCGCCTGCACGCGATCGGCGTGAAGGGCAATTTCGCATCCGCCGCCGAGCGCGAGCCCGGCAGGCGCCACGACCACGGGAACGTCGGTGTATTTCAACGCCATGGTCGCGCCTTGAAACGCACGAACCATCAAGTCGACTTCGTCCCAGTTGCCCTCCTGCGATTCGAGCAGGAGCAGCATCAGGTTCGCACCGGCCGAAAAGTTCACGGCGTCGTTACCGACGACGAGCGCAGCGAAATTCGCAGACGCTTCCTTGACGCCCGCCTGAAGCATCTGAATCGTGTCGCCGCCGATGGCGTTCATCTTGGAATGGAATTCCACACACAGGACGCCGTCACCAAGATCGACCAGGCTGGCGCCGGCGTTCTTCTTGACGACGCTTTTCGACGGTGTGGCGATCCGCGTCGATTCGGAGCCGAGGCGCTTCAGCGTTTCGAATGGCCCAAGTTCCCAGCCGAAGCCCCACCGCATCGCGTTGTCCACGTCCCCGCGTTCGTGCGCGATCTGCGGTGCCACACGCTCCGCATACTCCAGCGTCGGAACGAGTGTGGCTCGGAGGAACTGACCAACCTTGTCGTGTCCATTGACGAGGGTACGAATTCGCTCGCCGACGTCGTCAATGCTCCTCGCTGCATCGAGCGACGGCAGTCGAACGGCTTGCTTCGGGCGGTATTCCATGGCGGCTGGATCGAGCGTCAAGATCTCGCCATCGGCCGCCTTCTTGTAAAACCCCTGACCCGCTTTCGCGCCCACCCACCCCCGTGTGACCAGCTCTGCCACGAGCGGCGGCAGATCGAACAGGCTGCGGTCGGCCGGCGACTCGAGCCTGTCGGCAAGATTTCGCGCCACGTGCGCGAGCACGTCGATTCCTGCGATGTCCATCGTCCGGAATGTCGCGCTCTTTGGCCTGCCGATCGCCGGTCCAGTAATCGCGTCGATCTCCTCGATCGTGTAATCCCCGGTGCCGAGCGCGCGAAAGACTTGCATCACGCCGAACAGCCCGAGATGGTTGGCGATGAAGTTGGGAGTGTCTTTGGCGACGACGACGCCCTTCCCCAAACGGTCGTCGGCAAACGTCACGACCGCATCGAGGACGGCGGGATCGGTATCGGCGGTTGGAATCACTTCGAGAAGGCGCAAGTACCTTGGCGGGTTGAAGAAATGTGTGCCCAGGAAGTGCTGTCGAAAGGCGACGGATCGCCCATCCGCCAAAGCCGAGACCGGAATGCCTGACGTGTTCGAGCTGACGATGGCGTCTGGACGGCGAACCGGTTCAATCCGCGAGAACAGCGACTGCTTGATATCGAGCCGCTCGACGACGGCTTCGACGATCCAGTCGCACTGGGTAATCGCGTTCAGATCCTCGTCGAATCCACCGGTCTTGATGAGGGCATGGGTTGCCGGAGTGAAGAAGGGATCGGGCTTCAGTGCCTTCGCCCGATCGAGGCCTTCGCGGGCGGCCTCGCGGGTAACGTCCAACAGCCACGAAGGAATGCCCGCATTGGCGAAGTGCGCCGCGATCTGCGCTCCCATGGTTCCCGCTCCGAGAATTGCTGCCTGTCGAATGTGCCGCATCACTTCGCCAATCCGCCTACGAACAGATCGACAACCGCGTCGGCTTCCGCCGCGAGCGAATACCTGCGCCGGCTCAAGATCCAGTTCGTCGCCATTTCATCCAATGCCCCGAACAATACTTTCGCCGCCATCGTCGGATTGATTCCGGCGCGGAACGCTCCCTGTTGTTGTCCCTCTGCAATGACGTCCCGGATGATCCCGAGGTACTCGCGAAGATAGGTTGCTGAAAAGCGTTCCATGAACTTCGTCGACTGCCGCAACTCGACCTGAAAGACGACGGCAAGATCGCGGTTGCGCCCGAGACGATCGAGGTGGAGACGCGCGATCTCGCGAAGCCGGTCGAGCGGAGTGGTTCTCGACGCGACGCTCTCGCGGCCGGCGGCAATCGCCTGCTTCATGGTCCGCTCGAAGATCGAGATCAGCAGGTCGTCCTTGCTGCGGAAGTACAGATAGACGGTTCCGGCGGCGACGCCTGCGCTCCTGGCGACGTCGGCGACCTGCGCGTTGAAGAATCCGCGCGCGGCGAACGTCTCGATCGCGGCGCGAAGGATCGCATCGCGGCGGTCGGCTTTGTCGGCGCGCTCGGCGAGTGCCGGCATGCGGCGCAGTGACATACTGAATGAATGTTCATTCAGTCGCCGGGTTCTTGTCAACCTGCAGCATAGCTGTGACAGCTCGACAAATCGGGCATCAATTCCGCCCCGAATTCACACGTCTTGTGGCGGAATTGCCGGGCTTTGCCAAAAACCTTCGTGAACAGGCGCAAGGGGCACAGATTACCCTCGCTACCGAACCCCAGCCGGAGTATACAGATCCTTATGATGGACGAGACGCAACAGCAATCGATCGTGACGCGATTGAACCGCGTCGAGGGTCAGATTCGAGGGATCCGCCGGATGGTGCAGGAACCGAGGCTGTGCGTCGAGCTTCTTCAGCAGCTCTCGGCTGCCGAGGCCGCGCTCAATCGGATCAGCCTCGCGGTGTTCAGGTTCCATATCGAGCGATGTGTCCCCGACGGCATCACGCTAGGCGAGCCCGAAAAAACACGACGGCTCGCTGAGCTGGTGGACATTTTCGATCGCTTCGCACGGTAAACCCTCAGTTCAGTTCATCCTTTCCAACAGATCAGCCGCGACTGACGTGGTGGTGGCGTCCGTCTGCCTTGCGATACACTGGAACGCCGGAGTCTTGGTGAAGACTCCGGTTTTCTGTATGGGCTCCGCCGGTGGTACGAGGGCAGGAGTCAAGGAGACGTTATGAAAGCAGTTCGCATAGTCACCCCGGCGCGCACGGCTGTCGCTCTGATCGCGGTAGTGCTGCTGGCTTCGTCCGCGATTGCGCAACCGCGCGGGAAGGCAAATCTGACCGGCAAGGTCGTCGACGAGCAAGGCCAGCCGATCGAGAACGCGCTGGTCACCGCGCAGATGACCGGCCAGAGCGACTCGCTCTCGGGCAAGACCGATAAAAAGGGAGAGTGGAAAATCAGCGGCGCGGCGAACGGCGAGTGGAAGGTTCAAGTCACGAAGGAGGGTCTCGACGTCGCCAGCGAGATGATCGAGGTGAAGGCGGACAAAGCGCCGCCTCTCAACGTCACCCTGAAGAAAGCCGTCGATCCGATGGTTGCGGTCAACTCGAAGCTGCAGGAAGCGGCCACGCTCGCGCAGGGAGGCAAGATCGCCGACGCGCGCAAAATCTATGAGGATCTGCTTGCGAAGTACCCTCAGATCTACCAGCTCGAAGGGTTCATCGCGCGCACCTACGCCGCGGAGAACAACATTCCGGCCGCCATGCAGCACCTGAAGGCCAACCTCGACAAAGAACCCAACAATGTCGAACTGAAACTGTTCCAGGCCGAGCTGATGATGGAAAGCGGCGATAAGGCTGGCGCGAAGGCGATTCTCGACGCGGTTGATATGAAGGAGGTCAAGGACCCCTACACCTTCATCAATCAGGCGATCAATCTGATTAACGACAAGAAGGGCGCCGAAGCCGCCGAACTCCTGACCAAGCTCCTGACGCAGTTCCCCAACACCCCCGAGCTGTATTACTACCGCGGCCGCGCGTACGTGTCGGCCGAGAAACTCCCTGAGGCGAAGGCCGATCTCGAAAAGTTCGTGCAGCTCGCGCCCACCGCAAAGGAAGCCGACGACGCAAAGAAGATCCTCGAACAGATCAAGAAGTAGCGGTTTCCCGTGAGGCGGCTCTTCGCGGTCATGGCGTTAGGGCTGCTGGCATCCGCATGTGGCGGATCCGGCAGCTCCTCATCCACCACCCCCCCTCCTACCTCCACCAACCCGTGCGTCAACGCGAGCGTTGACGAAGAGGAGCAGCCCGAAGTCTCCCTGGAAGCCCAGGCCGCCGCGCGCCTTTCAAAGACCAACGTTCCCGACGGCAGCTCCAGATGGCGTGTGCTCGACGCCCTCTGGACGCATCGTCAGTACGCGGATCGGGGTGAACCTCGGATCCCCGCCGACCGTCGTGGTTTGTCGTCGAGGACGAATGTCGACGCCGGGGAAATCGCCATTGTGCAGGACGAGGGAGACATCCTGCTCCCCCCGAACGCCTTCGATCTGACGAGCACGGGGCTTCGCTTCACGCGAAACGGATCGGGTGGATACGACGTCACGCGAACGACCGGCACCTTTCGATCGTCGCTCGGCACGCGGATAACCCTCACCGACGACGACAGCGTCGCGAGGAGCGTGCCGTTCAGCTTTTCCTTTTACGGGAAGGGGCAGACGGCTGCGTTCGTGAACTCGGACGGGAACATCACGTTCGAAGAAGCCGACCACGCCAGCACCGATCGCAATGTCGCCCGGTTGCTGACGGGACCACCCCGTGTCTCGCCGTTTCTCGCCGACCTCGACCCGAGCACCGGGAACGGCCGCGTCTTTGTCGATTCTTCCGCGGATCACTACACGGTCACATGGTGCACGGTGCGCGGCTTCGACACGACCCGAACCGTCACGGTTCAGACGACGCTGCTGCCGAACGGCTCGATTGAGATGATCTACGGCCCGACGATTAGCCTCGGCGACGCCGTTGTCGGAGTCTCGCCGGGGCGGACGGGTGTGTTCAAACCCGTCAACTTGAGCGATGCGGGTCCGACGAGTGGAGCCGGCGGCGCTGTTGGAGAGCGATTCGCGCAGAATGCGCAGCTCGATCTCGTCGCCCTGACGACAAAGTTCTACCAGACCCACCCTGACAATTACGATCAGCTCGTCCTCTGGACCGATGCGCCGGTTGTCACCGACGCGTTCGCGTACGAGACGACGGTCAAGAACGAAATTCGCGGCATCGGCGTCGACACCTACGACACCTCCGCGGACTTTGGCAGTGCCGGTCGGCTTCGCAGCCTGGTGGTGATGGACTGGCTCGGCAAGTATCCCGACAACCCGACGCAGAAATTTCTCGGCGAAAACGACACGATGAGCCTCATGGGCCAGGAATGCGGCCATCGCTGGCTCGCATTCCTCGAGTTCCGCGATCGTACGGGCCAGCAGTCGGACGTTCTCCTCGGGCGAGACCTGGCCCATTGGAGCTTTTTCTTCGATTCGGACGCGTCGGTGATGGAAGGCAACGACATCGAGGATCTGGGTGGCGGCTCGTTCAGGACGGTTGCCGCGGTCCAGCGTTATAGCTTGCTCGATCAGTACGCGATGGGACTCGTGCCGGACAGTGCGGTTCCTCCTTTCTTTTACGTCGAGAATCCGATCAACATGTCGAGTAATCGGACCCGGGCGTCGGCGCCGGAAGTGGGAATCACTTTCAACGGAACCCGCCGCGACGTTCTCATCCAGGACGTCATCGCCGTTGAAGGTCCGCGCTCTCCATCCGCAGCCGAATCGGCACGAGTGCATCGTCAGGCGTTCCTCTATCTGGTCTCTGCCGGGAAGACTGCTGACAATGGACAGGTGGCGAAAGTGGATGGCATCCGCCGGGCATGGGAAGGGTTCTTCCTTCAGGCCACCGACAGGCGGATGCAGGCGATCACGACCTTGCGCTAGTTCTCACGTTCAATCGATCCGAAAGAAGATCTGTGGCTTCCGCCTTCAGGCGGAAGTTCAGCGACAGCCACATCCTTCCGGCTAAAGCCGGAAGCGACGAGGACGAGGGGAGCGTTTATAATTTCGAGAATGAAACAATTGGTCGTCGCGCTCCTGTTGGCGCTGAGCACTGCTCCCTTCGCGGCGCAAACGCCGTCAACTTCTGCCGCCGGGCAGATCGACAGGCTTCAGTCGATCGAGCCTCTTGTCCAGCAGGCGATTGGAGAGAAGAAGCTGCCGGGCGCCGTGGTGCTGGTGGGGCGCCGCGATCGCAATCTGTACGAGAAAGCGATCGGACATCGCGCCCTGGTTCCGGCTTCCGAGGCGATGACCGCGGACACGATCTTCGACCTTGCCTCGCTCACCAAAGTCGTCGCGACGACCACCAGCGTGATGATCCTTCTCGAAGAAGGAAAGATCCGGCTCACCGATCGCGTGTCAACGTTCATCCCCGGATTCGAGCGGTACGGTAAACAGGACATCACCATCCGCCACTTGATGACTCACGTGTCGGGCCTGCGTCCCGACGTCGACCTCGGAGACATGTGGAGTGGTTCGGACAAGGCGATCGAGCTCGCCATCGAAGAAGTTCCGACTGCCGTCCCCGGCGAGCGGTTCGTCTACAGCGACATCAATTACTTTCTCCTCGGGGACATTGTCCGGCGGGTCAGCGGTGAGCCGCTCGACCGCTTTGCGCACGATCGGATCTTTGCGCCGCTCGGGATGAAGGACACGATGTTTCTTCCGCCCGCAGCTCTTCGCGGCCGCATCGCGCCGACCGAGAGCTGCACGCCGCTCGGGTGGCCGTGCGAGGGATCCGGGATGGCCATGCTCCGCGGTGTCGTCCACGATCCAACCGCGAGGCGAATGGGCGGAGTGGCCGGACACGCCGGCCTCTTCAGCACCGCTGCAGATCTGGCAATCTTCTGCCGCATGCTGCTCGACGGAGGCGTGTACCACGGGACCCGAATCCTGTCGCCGCTGGCCGTTGCCAAGATGACGACCGCCGCGACCGATCCGCGCGACCGGAGCGTCCGCGGCCTGGGATGGGACATCGATTCGGCGTACTCGTCGAACCGCGGCGAGCTTCTGCCGGTGGGATCGTTCGGCCACACCGGCTTCACCGGCACGTCGTTGTGGATCGATCCCACGACCGGAATGTTCGTGGTGTTTCTCTCGAATCGAGTGCATCCGGATGGGAAGGGGGACGTGACGCCGCTTCGCGCGCGCGTCGCGACGGTTGCTGCATCGTCCATGGACGACGTTGCGCCGGCGATTCGCACATCCTTGCTCACGGGCCGGGATTTCGGCGCGTCCGGCACGCCGCCGCCCGCGCCACCGACGACGCCCGTGCTCAGCGGGATCGACGTGCTTCGTTCCGATGGGTTCAGCGCTTTGCAGGGAAAGCGAATCGGGCTCCTGACGAATCACACTGGCCGCGCCCGCGACGGCGCGACCACGATTGATCTTCTTCACACTGCCAAGGGCGTTACCCTCGTGCGCCTCTTCAGCCCCGAACACGGGATTCGCGGCATCCTCGATGCGAGCGTCCCCTCGGCCAAAGACGAGACGGGACTGATGATCCAGTCGCTCTACGGCGACACCCGTCGTCCCACGCCGGCCATGTTCGAGGGCATCGACACGATGGTGATCGATCTTCAGGACATCGGCACTCGCTTCTACACCTACATGACGACGATGGCGTACGTCATGGAGGAGGCGGCGAAGAACAAAGTGGCGGTGGTGGTGCTCGACCGACCGAATCCAATCGGCGGCTATCAGATCGAAGGCCCCACGCTCGACAAGGCTGCGCTCAGCTTCGTCGGCTACTATCCAATGCCGATCAGGCATGGGATGACGCTCGGCGAGCTTGCGAGGTTGTTCAACGAGGAAAACAAGATTGGCGCCCACCTGAGCGTCATTCAGCTCCGCAACTGGAAGCGCGATCAGTGGTTCGATGCGACGGGCTTGCCGTGGATCAACCCGTCGCCGAACATGCGGAACCTGACCCAGGCGACGCTCTACCCGGGGATCGGCGCAATTGAGAGCACGAACGTGTCGGTCGGCCGCGGCACCGACACGCCATTCGAGCAGGTTGGCGCGCCGTGGATCGACGGAGTCGCGCTCGCTGACGCGCTCAACGCGCGCAACATCGCTGGAGTGCGCTTCTACCCTGTGCGCTTCACCCCGACAGCAAGCAAGTACGCCAACGAAGAGTGCGGCGGCGTCTTCATGATCGTCACCGATCGCGCCGCCGTGCATCCGGTCCGCGTCGGCGTCGAGATCGCCAGCGTGCTGAACAAACTGTACGGTGCAAAGTTCGAACTGGAGTCGGCCGACAAGCTGTTTGGATCGAAGGAAGGGCTCGCGCGTATCCGGGCCGGCGCCGATCCGAGCGACGTCGTCAACATGTGGGCGGCGGGGGAGGCGAAGTGGAGGGCTCTCCGGGCGAAGTATTTGCTTTATCGATAGGCTTTGACGCGCTGCTAAAGCCGCGCGCTACGGGCGTCTCGCGCAAAGCCGACCCCGGACTCCGGATCCCGCCCCGCGGATCCCGACGCTAGTACATCTGATACAACATCAAATAAACAACGACGCCGGTCACTGAGACGTAGAGCCAGATGGGGAACGTCCATCGGGCGATCGCCCGGTGACGATCGAAGCGGCCTCGCAACCCGCGGATGACGGTAATCAGCGCAAGCGGCACCACCGCTGCGGCGAGGACGACGTGTGTCAGCAGGATGGTGAGATACACAGACCGGATTGGTCCGTGTCCGGGGAACGGCTTCGATCCCACATGTGCGTGGTAGATGAGATACGACGTCAGAAACGCCGTGGACACCGCGCAGGCCGCGAGCATCGTCGCGCGATGTTGGCGGATCTGGCCGCGGCGGATGAATCGATAGCCTATCAACAGAAGACAGGCAGCCGTGCCGTTGAGCGTGGCGTTCAGCGCTGGGAGATCGGAGATCGTCACGCGCGGCCGGCGATCATCAGGATCCAGAGGATCGGCAGATAGATGATCGAGCCGAAGAACAGCCGGCGCGCGTCCGCGACCGCTCGCGTCCGCGCGAACTTCAGCGTGAGGACGAGGAAGAGCAACCCGAGCCCGAGCGCACTGACGAAATACACGGTGTTCGCCATACCCAGGAGCGTCGGAGCCAGGCTGACGGGAAGGAGAGCGGCGCAGTAGAACACCGCCTGCCGGGCGGTGCTGCGGCCGTCGGGCTCGATCACCGGCAGCATCGGGAAGCCTGCGCGCGCGTAGTCCTCGCGGTACATCCAGGCGATCGCGAGGAAATGCGGAAGCTGCCACAGAAAGACGATGGCAAACAGCACCCACGCGCCCTGCGACAGCGAGCCGCGCGCAGCGGCCCATCCGATCACGGGAGGAAGGGCGCCGGGGATCGCGCCAATGACGGTTGCGAACGAGGTTCGGCGCTTGAGCGGCGTGTAAATCACCGCATAGGTAAGGAGTGTCGTCAGCGCCACCGCCGCGCTGAGCAGGTTGACGCCGGCTGCGAGAAGCGCCAGCCCCGCGAGCACCAGCGTCATTCCGAACGCAACCGCCTCGAACGGCTGCAGCCGGCCGTCAGGCATCGGGCGCAGTCTGGTTCGACGCATCATGCTGTCGGGAACCCGTTCGATGACCTGGTTGAGTGCCGATGCGCCCCCGGCGACGAGTGCCGTGCCGGCGACCGTGCAAATCACGCGGATCGCATCGAGCATTTCCCCGCCCGCCATCACATAACCCGCGAGCGCCGAGGCGACCACCAGCAGGTTCAGCCGCGGTTTCGCGAGCGAAACGAAGTCGATGGCGCGGCTTCGTGCCGCGGGTAATGCAAGAGCGTCGCTTTTCATCCTCGTACCCCGCGCAGATGTTTTTCGAGAACGGGGAGTTTAGCTCGGGCGGCCGCCGGAATGCCACCGATGGCTGGTTCCTGGATTCCGTGCCGGTAGACGCGGAGCGTCAGGACGAGCGACGTCCCCAGCACGAGGGCGCCGTTGACGACGTGCGCGGTGTTGATGATCGGCTGGAGGCTCGACATGACGACGAATGCGCCAAGCGTGGCCTGCGAGCAGACGAAGAGCACCAGGAGCAGCGCCGGCCGCGTGAATTCAGGCCGCCGCCGATGCCAGTGCCAGACGTGCGCAGCGACGGCAAGCACGGCGGACACGACGATCAACGCACCGACGCGATGCGCAAAATGAACGGCGATGCCGGACGTCCAGACGGGCGGGACGACGTGGCCAAACGCCAGCGGAAACGTCGGAATGGCCAGCCCCGCGCCCACGTGCCTCATCGTCGCGCCAACGAGAATCTGACAGTAGATGAGGACGGTCGTGATGAGCGTCATCCGCCGGAGCATCACATCGTTGGCAGGCGTTGACAGCGCCTTCCACGACGGCGAGGTGACGACCGCGAGCGTCAGCGTGATGCAGAAGAAGAGTTGCGCCAGCGCGGCGTGGCCGATCGAAATCGCCGGTGGCAGCAGGAGCAACACGGTCAACCCGCCCAGGAGGCCCTGCAGAATCACCGCACCAAGCGCCGCAAATCCCAGCCGCCTCACCCACGCGCGCGGTTCGACGCGCCACGTCCAGAACGCGAGAATGATCGTGAGAAACCCCACGGTGCTCGCGATCAGCCGATGGGTGTGCTCGTAGCGGATGCCGCCCACCCACTTGCTCATCGGAAACGAAAACATGAACCAGCCGTAGGTATTCGGCCAGTCCGGCACGGAGAGTCCCGAGCCCGTGCTCGTCACCATTCCACCGGCGGCGATGAGCAGCGCCGTCGCCGCGGCCACGAGCTTTGCGTAGCGGTTCAGCCAGATCATGGAGTCAATTGCTCGAAGCAGCGGGCGCTTTGAACGTGAAGCTGACCTGCTTCGATTCCTTCTCGCCGAGCGTGACGCTCTGAGTCTGCGTTCCGAGCTTCTCGTGCCACGCTTCAATCGTGTAGGTGCCAGCGGGAAGATTCTTCAACTCGAACGTGCCGCCGTCGTGCGTCACCGCAAAGTACGGGTGTTCCATGACGCCAACGTAAGCGCGCATCCAGTTGTGCACGTCGCACTTGAATGCCACCATGACTTCGCGCGCCTTGAACACTTTCGCATCGCTCATGTTCTTGAGCGCCTGTCCCTTGTTCCACTCGCCGTTCGCTTTGCCCATCGCATGCACGTTGTGCAAGGTCTCGTCGCTGTTGGCGATCACGAGCTTCTGTCCGACACGGACGCCGAGCACGTGAGGCCGATACTGGCAACCGACTTGATCGAGCTTGACTGATTCGGCTGGCACATCAAACCCGTAGTCGCCGAGGCCGTCCTTCACGTAGACGAACACGTTCTCCAGGCCGCCGGTCGCGACGACAACATTCTCGAGCTTCGCGCCGCCGGGGTTTTGGCCCGCACAGTATGGATCGGCCGCGAGATCGATGGGAGGATTCACTGGCGGGGTCCCTTCGAACACGACGCGCCCGACCACGTTCCCGGCCTTTGATTCGTCCACACGCTTCGCGTTGGCCGGCGGCGCGCTCGACGCAGGTTCCTGCTGGCCCTGGCAGCCCAGACAGACTGCCACCACCGAGACGGCCAGAAACAGCCGCAACCCATTCATTTGCATGATCTTATACAAATATCACAGAAAAAAGGAGGCTGGCACTTTCCCGGGCAAAGTGCCAGCCTCCTTTTGCGAGTCACGGCTTCAGCTTCCGCAGAATCCGATCCTGAATCCAGTGCGCGTCCCACCACTCGACGGGATTCACCATGTTGCCGTTCACCAGCATCGTGAAGTGCAGGTGATCGCCGCCGGCCAGCCCGGTCATGCCGCTCTTGCCGATCTCCTGCTCCTTTTCGACCATCTGTCCCGCCTTGACGGCAATGGACGAGAGATGCCCGTAGAGCGACTGCACGCCCATGCCGTGGTCGATGATGACGCAGTTGCCGTAGATGCCGAGCTCGTCGGCGTATACCACCTTGCCTCGATTCGCGGCCACGAGCTTGACGTTGGTGAACGACGCGAGATCGAATCCCAGGTGGACCTGCTGATCGACTTCCTTGCCGTTGTAGAGGTAGGTGCGCTGATCGGCGAAGGCCGACTCGACGGCGTTATTCCCAAACGGATGGAAGACCACGCCCTGCCACAAGATTTCCGGTGAGGACTCCTTCGCAAACGACGCGATCTTCGCGGCGTTCTTTCGGCGCAGCTCGCTGTTGATGGCGAGGAACTTCGCCAGGTTGTCCCCCTCGGGCTTGATCTCGGTCGTCCCTGCCAGGATCGCCGGGACGACGCGGTCGAGGAATTTGTCGTCGAGCGGAATCTTGCTCTTCTTGAACGGCTTCGGAAACGTCGTGTAGTCGAAGTCGCCGCGCGCGGTATTGCCGGCCTCGTCGCGCGCGAACAGGCGGATCGGTGTCTTCAAATCTTGATCGTAGCGGAGCGCAAAGAACGCGATGCGGAGCGTCGGATCGTCGAACTTGACGCCGTCGATCGTGGAGGCACCCGCCGCCGGATAGCCGGGATACTCGATGTCGCCGACGAGCACCCCGGAGACAACGTCAGCGGGCGTGGCGCGGTAGACGACCATCTCCGAGCCCCCGAGATTGATGTAGTGCTTCGACGAGACGATCGAGACCTGCGGACGCTCCAGGCGAACCTGCACATCGTGACTCGCAGACGACTGGAGCGTGCGAATCCCGCGCAATGCCGAGCGCGCCGCCGTGACGGTGATGCGAGCTGCGCCGGACTGCAGTCCCGGGACGGTCTCTTTGCCGATCGTGCGGCTGATCACGAGCTTGTCGGGACCATCCATCTTGATCCCTTCGCCAGACGGCTGCCCGTTCTCCATCGAATACAGCGTCGTCT